>Ga0066837_10000106_pt1 | contig 33838 bp, 29 predicted proteins | sample ETNtaG_25_FD_66730 | JGI IMG/M metagenome (GOLD analysis project Ga0066837, IMG submission 66730) | Marine microbial and viral communities from oxygen minimum zone, Eastern Pacific Ocean - ETNP201302SV86 | ecosystem: Environmental > Aquatic > Marine > Oceanic | place: Pacific Ocean: Eastern... | reverse complement strand
GAGGAGGCCAACGAGGAGATAGACGAGGCTGCCGGCATCGAGATCACCGAGGACGAGTTCGACGAGTTCGAGGAGGCCAACGAGGAGATAGACGAGGCTGCCGGCATCGAGCTGAGCCAAGAGGAGTTCGACGAGTTCGAGGACTTCGATGAGGACTAACCGCCCACTAACCCACCGGTTCCCCACCCTCTCCCAAAAAGGCCAGTCTCTTGAGTAGGCCTTCTTGTAGTAACACCTCGATCACGGAATCAGGTACTGAGGGTGACAGCACGGACCTTACCGCATCCTTATCGGAGACAGTCGACATCATCTGGGCGGTCGCTCGGACCCTCCAACCCTCGAAGTCCCCCCTGTGCTCCAGTTCACCCGTAATCACGTCCCAACAAGATGATTGGTAGAGTCCTGCGGTCTGCATGTCGGTGGTGAAGAGGGTCCCGGGCCCACCGTGGTACTTCTCCGCGTGGGAGACCCAGCTAGGGGGGTCCTCGATGTCCGGGATTGCAACTACCTCAGCGGAAATTCCCCGATCACCTAGCCAAGCGCTGACCATTTCCCTCCGTTCACCTACTGACCACGGGTTCCGCATGGATTCGGGCCGGTTAGATGACCCGATTGATATTATCAGCGGCAAGCCATCCTCGTTCGAGGAGCGCCAGCTCTCCGCGGACTCGATCATCATCGCATGTCCACGGTGGAAGGGTTGGAACCTACCCAGTACCACTACTCCCGGACCGGGCGGAGCCTCAGGAGCAGGGGGCGTGATTGGCAGCTCAGTCATTTCTTCCCTCCGAAGCTTCGGAAATCCTCGTACCACCCAGGTGCCATTCGGTGGGATCTAGGTATTCCATGCCCAACAGTAGCTCGTAACCCGGCCCCCTCAGCTTCTCGACTAGGGAGAACAGCGACAGGCTTAGAGACTTGTGAGACTCCATTGTTGGGAGGATCCGGGGATCTTCGGAGGGTTCCATTGTCTCGCCCAGGGACTCCCTTCGGGCCATCCAGTCCAGCACCACGGATTCGGAGTATGATGCCCTGTCCGTCCGGCTCATCGAATCGGAGAACTCCGACCACGTCGAGGGGAGGAGGAACTCATCTGCACTGGCGACGTTCCTGCCAAGAAACGGCTCGACGTATAGGAAGAGCCGGGCATCCCAACAACGCCACTCTGCCGTTGAGCACCACTTCGCCAAGAGCAGTACCAGTTCCGATGAGGGGGCAGTCTGAGATAGGGGGGTGGATTCCATGTCAAGTTCGGCTGCCGAGCCATCGATCCACTCCAGTACGTCCCCCTCGATATCCACTTCGAAATCCCTGTGGAATCGGGAGTCCGACTCCGGCCTTGACCCCCTGAGGGACTGCTCGTCCATGGCCGTGGCCAATTCCTTGACCGTCATTTCCATGATTTTCCCGAACGAGGCCCGGTCCACCAATTGCAGGATGACATCGACCATGGCACCCAAGGGCTGCCGACCTCCAAATAACCCTCGCTTGGCGGATTCTGACGATATATCGCCACCGGATTCAAGAATGTGGGGCTTGGCCACGCAACCAGAGTGGATGCTTGAGGGGTGAGGAATCGGCATGGCCACGATTGAAGAGCAAATCAAATCCCTCGAGGATGAAATCTCGAAGACCAAGTACAACAAGGCGACGCAGGGCCACATTGGCAAGCTAAAGGCCAAGATCGCGGCCCTCAGGCAGCGTAAGGAAAAGGCGCAGGCGCATTCTCGGTCGAGTGGCGGGAGCAAGGGCTTCGAGGTGAAGAAATCGGGTGACGCCTCGGTTGCACTGGTCGGCTTCCCAAGTGTCGGCAAATCTAGTCTGATCTCACAGTTGACGGAAGTGGAGTCGGATGCGGGTAACTTCGAATTCACGACATTGACATGCATTCCCGGAATAATGGAGCACAGGGGTGCGAAGATCCAGATCCTGGATTTGCCAGGGCTGATCAAGGGAGCCTCGGAAGGAAAGGGCCGGGGAAGGGAGATCCTCAACGTTATCAGGGGCTCCGACATGGTCCTGTACGTCATTGACCCTTTCCAGAAGGCCCACTTCGGCGTCCTGGACCAAGAGCTGTGGAAGGCGGGCATGAGATTGAATCAGAGCCCGCCCCAGGTCTTCGTGACGAGAACGAAGAGGGGCGGCATAGAAGTCAGATCCACCCTCGAGCAGACAAACCTGAGTGATGAGGAGATCCAAGCTATAGTACGAAGTTTTGGAATCGTGTCTGCCACGGTTACACTGAGAACCGATGTCACAGACGATCACATCGTAGACACCCTAGCTGGCAATCGCATCTACAGCCGTTCGGTGGTTGTTGTGAACAAAATTGACCTGGCAAACGAAGATGACATGGCCAAGACTCACGAAGTCCTCCCAGAAGGATGGCCGGTGCTCAATGTCTCTGCGAAGACCGGCGAGGGACTGGAGAACATGAAGGACTTCATCTTCGACAATCTGAGTTTCATGTCGATATTCCTGAAGCCACAGGGACAGGAGGCGGACCTCATAGAGCCGCTGATCGTAAAGGACACCTCCACGGTTCGGGACGTGTGCGCCAAATTGCATCGGGACTTCCTCAGGAAGTTCAGATATGCCAGGGTCAAGGGGCCCAGTGCAAAGTTCGATTGGCAGAGGGTTGGCTTGGACCACCTTCTGAAGGATCAGGACCTGCTCACTGTGATTCTAAGGAAGTTGTAGAAACCAAGCGATTATTCACACATGGTGGGCCTAAGCACCTCATGGAGCAGGAGGGGGAAGGTTTCCTGGGCGAGGGGGGCCTTCGATCTCTCCTGGAATTAGCGGAGAGGAGGGGGCGCCTCTACATGGCCATCTTCGGAGCTGGATTCGTACTGGGATTTCCCCTGGCAGAGCAAGTCATCGAGTGGCTGCTAGACTCGGAGGGTTTCGTGCCCGATGGGGTGGAGGTGATCATCCTACAGCCACTCGAGATAATCCTCCTGCAGCTCAGGATTGCTGCCCAGATCGGGTTTGCTTTGCTGTTTCTTGCTTTGGCGATGGACATCTCATCGATCAGAGGGGTCGGGGCAACCAGTGGGTCGCGCGCGGGTCGGATGCGGAGCCTGGCACTGATTCTCCTCGCCGCCTTAGTCCTCGCCGGCCTTGGTGCGGTATACGCTCATAAAATCCTCATCCCGTTCCTCCTGGAGTACCTTGCCGAGGACGCAGCATCCTCGGGCCTGAGGGCCACATGGCAGCTACAGGAGTGGGTTGGCTTTGTGACCGGGCTGTACTTCTCGTCCGTGATTGGCTTCCAGGTCCCTGTTCTGGTGGTGGCCCTCCTGAGGGCCGGCGTCATCGACAGGGAGCTCATCGTGGACAACAGGGGGTTCCTGTGGTTCTCCTTCCTCTTCATAGGGGCGCTGATTTCGCCTCCCGATCCGATTTCCCTGTTCCTCGTGGGGGGGCCGATGCTGGTCCTTCTGGAGTTCGCCCTGTTGTTCGATAGGATGTCTTCCCGGGCGGAGTGATCAGTCGTCCACGCCCGCTTCGACCTCCGGGACCTCGTCGTCGGCGAACTCGGAAATTGTCATCTGCTCGTCGGGGGCCAGGGAGGCTGCCATCTCGGCGCTTGTTAGGCCGAGCTTCTCCGCCTCTTTGCGGAACCATGCCCTGACCTTCCTGTACTCCACCTCGGGGCAGCCGAAGTACTCGGCGAACCTCCGGGTCGTGGTCAGCCGCCTCGTGAGGCCTTCCCTGCGCCTGTCTATCAGGCCCATCTCCGCGAGGTCCCTGACGTGGTCGTACGCCTTCTGGCCTAGCATGTCAACTAGCTGTGACTGGGCCATTGGCTGGTGGTAGGCGATAAGTGCTGCCGCGGGTAGTAGCCGCTGGGGTATCTCCGCCCTGAAGGTCCCTGGGAGGTGCGCAGACAGTTCTGGCCTCACCTCGAATATCCACCGCCCCGAGACGTCGGAGAGCTGGAGTGCGCAGTCCTCCCGCTGGGATATCTCCTTCCGGAGGTTTGTGAGCCCCACCATGATCACTCCCTTGGGATGGCCTAGCATCTCCGAGAGCTCCTGCAGGGACATGGAACGGCCGGCCCCGAAGAGGATGGCCTCGAGAATCGTGGTTAGCGGCGGCTCAGACATTTTGAACCGCTCCTATCACGGACTTCGGGTGTAGCCTGTGGGTTAGCTCGTCATAGTCCGAGTCGGACGACCACAGGTCGTTGAGTACGATACGGCCATTGTTGCCCTTCTCCTGGTCCAGTCCGATGTAACCCCTGTTTGTTAGGAAGAGGGTGGAAACGAACGCCGTGACCTGTGCCTCGGCTCTGGCCTCGTCCTCGTTTGCCCCTTGGGACAGGGATGACAGGTTGAGGTCCTCGGCGACGTCGGCCAGTTGGACGGACCCATCGGGGGAGGCACGAGACTTCAGGGCGTTCCAGGTCCTCTTTAGGTCGCCCTCGAGGTCCTCGACGTGCAGGCTCCCGCTGAACCTGGCCCTCGCCTTCTTGTTGGCCTCCCTCCTCTCCTTGGCGATCCTCTCCCTGATACGCTGCTCCTCGGCGATTCGGCCGGCGTCTTGGAGACCCAGGAGTAGCTCCCCCAGGGTTACGGGACGCCCTTCCTCGCGATGGATCCTACCCTCGAAGATGGATGGCAGGACGTCGTCAGCGGCGCCGGTCATGACCCCGAGGGAGAAGTTGTAGTCCCCGTCGTCGAACTCGGCCTCCCATCCACCGTCGAAGTCCCATGAATCGTCCTCCTCGAACTCGAGCGCCCTTTCCTGGCGCTCGATCAGCGTGGACGACTGGCTGCGGAGGATAGCCCATGCCATCCTGATGAGCCGTCCACAGGAGGGTAGGTCGATGTCAGCTGCGGTCTTAATCCGCTGGTTGAACATCTCTATGAAGCTGGAGAGGTCGACGTCCCATGGATCCAAGTCACTGGACTGGAACATCTGGAAGACCAGCGCCACCGAACGATCGAAGGGCTCGATCAGGAACTGGTGCTCTGCCTCTTGGAGGGTGGAGAGTTCCATCAGCCTATCGAGGAACTTGCTGGTCTCCAGATCGGGGGATCCGTCGAGTAGCCTGGAGACGACGTCGTCGCGCATCTGCTCCCCGAAGATCAACTGGCCTCCTCCTGCTCGATTTCGATCCCGGGGGTTGCCGTGTCCGGCTCTGCTTCGCCGGTGGTCATTGGCTCTTCGCCCTCGATGTCCTCACTAACTCCCTCGGTCCGGTTTCGGAGGGCGTCTAGCGGGGATGCGTTTTCGACCGAGGATTCACCTTCGCCCTCGCTCACGTCCACTCCGGCCCTCCCGGCGAGTCCCCCGATGCTGCTGGGTGCTGGTAGGGGATCCGGGGTTCGAGGCATGTCTGATGGCTCTGGGAGTTCGGGCATGGCCTCCTTCTCGGCATCCGATGCGACCCTGGCCCTCTCCTCCGCCTCGATCTCGTCGCTCAGGTCCAGTGCCGCTGCTCGGTCGAAGTCGGTAATCCTCTGGCTGCAGCCGTTTCCTGCGTGGGTTATCCCGATGTGGTGGTCGGCCAGAGTGAGGCTGACCTTCCTCAGCGTGACCATGATGAACTGCGCCATCCCGCTGCGCATCCTGCAAAGCGCGGCGATCTTCTCCGAGTTGAATGGGTCTAGGTTCTGGTCTACCTCGTCGAAGTAGTAGAATGGGCTCGGCTCGTAGTCCTGGATTGCGAAAATCAGGGCCAGTGCCGCCATTGACTTCTCCCCCCCTGAGAGGGCGGCGCGTCTGGTGCTCTGGCTCTTACCGGGCGGTACGCAGGCCATCTCCAGGCCGCCCTCGAATGGGTTGTCGGCGTTTTCCAGCTTCAGAGCACCTCGGCCGGTTGGTTGCAGAATCTCGTAGACGCGGCTGAAGTTGTTGTTGACGTGTTCGAAAACGGTAAGGAGGCGCGACTTGCGCTCGTCCTCCAATTGGTCTGCTATCTTGGAGAGCTGGTCCCTGCGCTCTCTCAGCAGTTTGCCGTCCGCAATCAGGTCGGCGATTCGCGAGGCCGCAGTGTCGTACTGCTCTATGGCTAGCATGTTTACGTCCCCGAGGGCGCTGAGGCGGCGCTGGAGCCCCTGCACGCTCCGCTCCGCCTCAGCGACTGCTGGCAGGAACGTATCGGCGGGTGGGATCGGGATTCCCGCGGCCTCGAGTTCGGCCACGATTTCCTCCACTGCTTTGCGCTTCTGCTTGATATTGACCCTGAGTTCATCGATCCTGCCGGAGATGGTCTGCTTCTCCTGCGATATCATTTCCAGATGGGCCCTCAGGCTTGCCCTCTCGTCGACGATTTCGTCTCTCCGGTCATTGAGCAGCTTCTGCTCCTCGTCGAACTGCGAGGCCTGGGCCTTGAGTTCGTCCAGCTCCCCCTGCGATGACTTGACCGATGCTTCGAGGTTGTTGATCTCGGTGGTGGAATGCGATACGGTTTCCCTCTGGAGCCGTATCTGTCTGTCGAGCTCCTTTACTCGGCCGGCTAGCAGTCCGAGCTGCTGCTTCGAGGTTTCAATCGACGCGTCCGACATGACTCGGGTTCGCTCTGCCTCGGTCCGGGTCCGTTCGGCATCCCTGAGTTTTACCGACAGGTGGTCGGGGGTGTGGTCCTGGAGTGCCTCGGTTGCTGCGTTCCTGGCCTTCGAGGCTTTCTCCAAGTTGGATCTCGCCTCGTCGCAAGCCGTTGACAGGCGGGCCTTCTCTGACTCACATTCTTCCAGCTCCTTGTTGGCTGTCTTGAGCTTCGCCTTCAGATCGTCGACGGCCTTCTGGGTCCTCTCCATGTCCGCCTTCCAGTTCCTCACCTTTACGGAGTGGTCATCGTTGTCCAGGCCGTTGATCTGGTCCCTCAGGGACTGTTGGTTCCGACGGAGTTCCCTGAGGGCGCCGTCTACGGTGCTGAATAGGAGGTCAGCCTCCTGGACGGCCATCTCCAATCGCTCGATTCCAGAGCCACCAGCGGCGGAGCCATCGAATCTCGGGCGGTCCTTCTTCGAGGAGGATCCCCCTGTCATGGCCCCGGAGCTCTCTATAACCGAACCATCGAGGGTTACCATCCGCACCCCTCCCATGTTGTCCCTGGCGACGTTCATCGAGTCGACGACGAGGGTGTTCCTGCCTGCGTACCTGACTGCCGTCTCGACGCTTTGGTCGTAATCTAGGAGGTCGTGGACGAAGCCGACCACGCCGGGGTTCCGAGCCACCAGAAGGGTCCTGCCCTGGGGCCTAGAAACTGAGAGTTTGTTCAGAGGCAGGAAGGTAGCACGGCCCCCGCCGTTCTTTCTGAGCCATGCAATGCACTTGGATGCTACATGATCGGAAGACACGACGATGCTTCTCAGGCCACCCCCGAATGCGAATGAGAGCGCTTCTTCGTGGGCGGGGTCCTTCGGCGTTGCCAGTTCCCCTAGTGTACCAAGAATCCCATGGATCTCCCCGCTCTCCCTTAGCTTGGAAAGTGCGGCTAGCGTGAATGCCGAGCCGGGCGCGCTGGACCTTGCTTCCTGTCTCGCCCTGGACTTGGCAAGATCGGTCTCTGCGTTTCTGAGCCTTGACTCGGCCCTGTCTCGGTCATCGACCAAGGATCTCTCCTGCCGCTGTAGTGACATCATCTCGTTGGCGAGTGCCTCCCGGCTGATCTCGGGGCTGCCTTCTTGCAGGTCTTCGCCCATCAGGTCCTGATCGTCTCGCTCCAGCTCGGCGGCTTCGAATGCCTGTTCTATGTCGGCTAGGTTCTCGGAAGCAATCTGCGCCTTCTGGTCGGCCCTGTCGAAGTCTAGTTGGGCCTGGGCGTAGTTCTGATTCGAAGTCTGCTCGGCCTCGGTGGCCTTCCCCAGTGCCCTGTTGAGGTCCCTGCCGTGCTTGTCACCGGATTGGATAGCCTCGCGGGCCTCCTTCTCGTCCTCTGCTGCTTTCTTCAGGGCGGCCTTGGAGTCCTCGACTGCCTGCTTCAGATCTGATAGTTGGTTCTCCGAGGAGGCTCTGGCAGATTCTGCGCCCGCCCTCTCTCGGTCGAGGATCTTGATCTCCTTCTCCGCGCCTTCGATGGCCCGGTTGTGGTCCCCTATCCTGTCGCCGGCGGTCTCGACGTCAATCTCATGCTGTCTGATTTGATCGAGGATCTCCTTGGCCTCTCCGCCGAGGACGCTATCCAACTCGTTGGCAAGGGCGACCAGCTCTTGATCGAACTCGTCGAGTCTCTCGCTGCCCGTCGAGGACTCCGTGGAGAGCTCGTTCAGTCTCTCGGCGTAGTTCGCCAGCTCGTCCGAGAGGAGAGCGACATCTCCCTCTTTGTTCCTGTGGCGTGACTGCTCAAGTGTGAGGCGGGCCAAGTCGGACTCTTCCTTCAGCTGCCTGAACTTGAGTGCATGCTCCCTTTCCTTCTCGAGCTCCTTGAGGCGGGACTTCTGGTCCGCTTCGAAAATGTCGATTGTCTCGATGTTGGTCTCGACGTGCTTCCTCTGGGTGTTCGCCTTCCTGATCTCGTCGTCGTACGAAGTGACCCCAGCGACCTGCTCGAGGACGCCTCTCCTCTTGTGGGGAGTCATTGTTGCCAGGTTTGTCACGTCACCCTGCAGTACGATGTTGTATCCGTCGCCCCTGAGTCCCGCTTCTGCCAGTATCCGCCTCATTTCGGTAGCGGAGGAGGGCTCTCCGTTGATCTTGAATGACGAGATGGGGGCTCCCTTGCGATTGAGTCGCACTGATCTGGTGAAGGAGACTTCGTCCGAGTCGGATCTCAATCTGCGTCGGCCCCCCACCTCTGGCTCGTTGCTGAAGACCAGCGTGGCGGACATGTGCTTGGAAGGCTTTCCTGTCTTGCCTCCATTGAAGATTAGCTCGGATACGTTAGAGGCCCTCAGGGTGCGGGTTGACTTCGGGCCCAGAACAAACTGTATCGCGTCCCCGCAGTTTGATTTGCCACTTCCATTGGGGCCAGTGATGGCTGTGAAACCCTCCTCCAGGGGGATTGTTATCTCCCCTCCGAAGGACTTGAAGTTCTCGAGTTCGATTCTTGTTAGATGCATCCCCTCACCTTTGTGGCCAGACAATAAATGGCTGACGACATCGCCAGTCGTTCCATTTGGGGTTAAGAACGTTGAGGCAGTAGGGCGATTACGGGTACGATTAAACGGGTCGTTTGAAAACGCCGGAGAGTGGTGTCCTCGATTACATATTTCTTCGGAATTTGCCGCCGCTATCGAACAGCGCGTTCGTTACTTGGCCGACCGAGCAGTGCTCGACTACGTCCATCATTACCTCGAACAGGTTTCCGCCCTCCCTAGCAGTAGTCTTGAGCCTCTCGAGGCCCTCTGCTGCCCGTCCGGAGTGGGATTCCCTGAACTGTTCGTTCCTCTCGATGACCATTCTTTTCTCAGCCTCATCGGAACGAGTGACCTCGATGTCAAATTCCTGTGCCGATGGTGTAGATGAGCCCTCGTCCGTGAACGTGTTCACCCCGACCACCGGGGTCTCGCCCGTGTGCTTCCTGTGCTCGTAAAGCATCCCCTCGTCCTGAATCCTGTTTCGCTGGAAGTTGACCTCCAATGCACCTAGGACCCCTCCCCTGTTGTGCATCTCCTCGAAGATGGCCAGCACCTGTCCCTCCACGGCATCCGTGAGGAATTCGGCTACGAATGACCCCTGGAGGGGGTTCTCGTTGCGGAGCCATCCGTACTCCTTGGCCAATATCAACTGGATTGCCATGGCATCCCTCACCGTACTCTCGGTGGGTGTCCCGAATGCCTCGTCACGGCTGTTTGTGTGAAGGCTGTTCGCGTTGTCTGCCAATGCGTATAGTGCTTGAAGGGTCGTCCTGTAATCGTTCCAGGTGAACTCCTGGGAGTGCAGGGAGCGACCGCTGCTCTGGATGTGGTACTTCAGCTTCTGGCCCCTGACGCCGACTCCGTACAGATCGCGCATTGCTATGGCCCATATCCTCCTGGATACCCTTCCGATGACGGCATACTCGGGGTCCATTCCGTTTGAGAAGAACCAGGAGAAGTTCCGCAGGAACTTGTCGGCGTCGAGACCCCTTGCCTTGAACAGCTCAACGTATGTTAGTCCGTTTGAAAGCGTCAATGCAGATTGGGTAATGGGGTTGGCGCCGGCTTCGTCGATATGATAGCCGCTGATGCTGACGAAGTAGTGGTTCCTGACTTCGTTCTCTACGTAGAATTCGGCCACGTCGCCCATCATCCTCAGGGCGGTGTCCAAGTTGAAGACTAACGTATTCTGGCCCATCGCCTCCTTCAATTGGTCAGCCTGAACTGTCCCTCTGACTGTTGAAAGGGTGGTGGACCTGATCTCAGAGGCCTCTTGCTCCGAAGGATCCCGTCCGTTCTCACTGGCGAACTTTGCAATCTGCTGGCGGATTGCAACGTTGAAGAAAGCTGCAAGATGCCACCAGTAGTTCCCATTGATGGTCATGCTCACAGATGTGTTGGGTTCACAAAGATCGAAGCCTTCGAACAGCCTCTCCATCTCGTCCACGGTGCTGATGCTGACTCCCGACTCGCAGACCTTGCCGAAGATGTCGAGCCTCGCCTGGGGGTCGTTACCATAGAGGCTCGGAGAGTCGAATGCTACCGAGAGTCGGTTGAAGCTCTGGTCCTTAGAGAGAAACTTGTATCGCTTGTTGGTCCTCTCCGCGCTGCCCTCGCCGGCAAACATCCGTACTGGTAGTTCGTCCTCCCTCCGGAACGGGAAGACACCCCCTGTGAAGGGGAATAGCCCCGGAGCGTTCTCCTTTCTGATCCACTCCAGTCTGTCCCCCCAGTCCTCCGTGGTCGGCAGGGCGACCCTGGGGACCCGCGTTCCCGACAGGGTCTCGTGAGTGGTCTTCACTGGGATGTCCTTCCCCCTAACCGAGTAGCTTGCCTCCCCCGAGCGATATGCCTCGGCCATTTCCTCGAACTGCTGCAGGGACTCCCATGCTCCTTCCGGGGCCTGTGCCCTAATCTCGGAGGCCTCTGACTCCAGGCTATCGGCAGCTTCGCCCTTGCCCGACGACCGCATCTGCGAAGCAGAAGCCTCGAGCTGCTGGACCAGCCTGACTTGCCTACTGGCCGCCTCGGTTCTCTCGTGGTACCCCCTCACAGCAGAGGCCACCTCGGCAAGGTAGCCCTGTCGCTCGGGCGGTATCGGGGGCTCCCTGTGAGGGAGCCCGTCATCTCCCATGCGTGGCTCTGAGGCTGCCAATTCGGTTCCGTATCGGCCGTTTAGGAGAGAAGCCAGGTCCTTCCACAGTTGATCCACTCCAGCATCGGCAAACTGGCTAGCTATCGTTGGGACCACGGGCATTGACTTCGGGTCCTGATCGAATGCCTCGCTGTTCCTCTGGAACTGCTTACGAATCTCCGTGAGCGCGTCCTCTGCGCCCGGCCTGTCGAACTTGTTGAGGACCACTATGTCTGCGAAATCGAGCGCTGCCAACTTCTCTAGCTGGCTCGGGGCTCCGTACTCCCTGGTTGTGACGTATATGGAGACGTCTGCAACTTCGGTTATCGCATCGTTCCCCTGACCAATACCGCTGGTCTCGACAACTACGATATCGAAGCCAACTGCCTTGCAGACCTCTATTGCGTTCCCCACGCAATCTGCTATCTCCCGACCGCTGTCCCTGCTAGCGAACGAGCGCATGAACAGGCCCGCGTCTGTCAGGGAATTCATGCGAATTCGGTCACCGAGTAGGGCTCCGCCGGTCTTCTTCCTTGTCGGGTCGGTCGCAAGAAGGGCCACTCTGGCATCGGGGTTGTCACGTCGGATCCGTAGCATCAGCTCATCGATCAGGCTGGACTTGCCGGCTCCGCCGGTGCCAGTGATCCCAACCACTGGGCACTCTTGGTCGGGATCCCTTGACCTAGCCCTGGAGAGCACGTCTTTCAGTTTGCCATCATCCATGTTCTCGGCCACGGTGAGGATTCGAGATATCGAACCATGGTCCTCGGCTGTGACGGGTGACGATATCTGCTCAAAGCGCGACTCGTCCAGGAGATCGATGCCAGAAGCGTGCTCCATCGCGTCTCTGACCATTCCAACTAGGCCCATGGAACGTCCGTCGTCGGGAGAGTAAACTCTAGCTATCCCTTCGCCTTGAAGGTGTTCGATTTCGTTTGGGAGAATTGTCCCCCCGCCTCCACCGAAAAGGAAAACGTGCCCAAATCCCGATTCATCAAGAAGCTGCTTGGTGTAGGCGAACATCTCCACGGCTCCACCTTGGTATGAGGTGACTGCGACGGCATGTGCATCCTCTTGGATGGCTGCACGAGCTATCTCATCTGCACCCCTATCGTGACCAAGGTGAATGACTTCGCAGCCCTGGCTCTGCAGGATTCTCCGAAATATCCCTATGGCAGCGTCATGGCCATCAAAAATTGAGGTCGCAGTGATAACCCGTAGGGGCATTTTCCCATTTCCACTGGCCGCAGAATCCACTGGAGCCTTGTCCTCGGTACCACTGACCACAACAATCCGAGGAGCCGCAGCCACAAGAATGCGTTGCCCCCAAGAATTGGGCATATCGGCAATTTCCGGCACATCATTCAAGTCATGTTGTGATGCGCGCGATATGGTGATAGGATGAGATGCCCGAGGGACGGTTCCAAACTAACGGGCCCGGGGACTCCCGGCCTAAGCCTATTCTCTGAAAACGGCATCCATAGCTGCGAATCTTGCCATGGGATGCTGATTAGTGCGGAGGCCGCCGATTCCAAGATTGCAATAGGGAATCTAGAGAAGATGCATGAAGAATTTGAGAACGAGGGCTCGGATGTGGAGCTTGGGTGCCCGGGGTGCGAGACGATGATGAGGGTTAGGACGATCGTTTTCACAAAGCCAGATGGGACCAAAACGGAACCCATGGAACTGGATGGCTGTCCCAGCTGTTCCTCCTTCTGGTTCGATTCGGGGGAGTTGCAGAAACTGGCCCCGCCATTCGAAACCGCGGATGAAGAGCCGGAGAGGGAGGCCCGCGCTCTCGCAATCTTGATCCAAATGCTGATGCTGCTTCCCTACAGGATATCCTGAGGGCTTCTTGTGCAGTATCCAGTGATGATTCTCGGAGTCCACCCTCATTTTCTTTTCGAGGGCCTCGGTTACGTAGTCGGGTTGTCAGCAACAATCTGGGCCTCCTCGTCCGACAGGGGGCCAGTAAGCGCGGAGCAACGCCACCCCCTAATTGTGGCGGGCCTCTTTGGAGCATTCCTTGGAGCAAAAATTCTGGCGTGGGCCCAGCATCCCCAGGTTTCCTTCTTCGCTGTTACCGAAGAGCCGACGATGCTTCTTGGGGGCAAGACCGTGGTCGGGGGGCTGCTTGGAGGAATGGCAGGTATTGAACTGGCCAAGAAGGCAATGGGGATAACTGAGAGGACCGGGGATGCCTACGTCCTCCCGCTGGTCCTAGGAATGAGCCTGGGTAGGGTTGGTTGCTTCCTTTCTGGACTGGAAGACTCAACGTTCGGAATCGAGACTTCCCTGCCATGGGGCGTTGACCTGGGAGATGGGGTTTTCAGGCATCCCACGCAATTGTACGAGATAATTGCAATCTGGGCGTTTTTCCTAGCCATTAGGCATAGGAGCAGGACTTCATTAGTTCCCTCTGGATGGCAGTTCAGAGCCTTTCTGATGTCCTACCTGGCATGGAGGCTTGTTGTCGACTGGATCAAGCCGGCCGACTGGGAGATTCTGCATTTTTCTCCGATACAGATTGCATGCGTAATCGGACTCGCTTGGTATCTGACGGCCGGGATGTTGACCGATGAGGAATGGGCGAGGGCAGGGGATAGTTCAAGCCAATTTGGGAGATGGGGCGGACCGGGGGGAGTGGAATGAGCGGAAGGGTTCGGGATTACCTGTTCTACGATACTGCGACATCAGTCTGCTCCAGCTGTCTTAGACGCTCTGATGGCAAGGTCATCATCCGTGATGACTCGGTTTTCATGGACAAGCTCTGCTACTCATGCGGGAAGAGGGAAGAGGTCCTGATTGCCGACGACGCTGATTACTACAAGCGCTGCAGGGAGGTTTTCGTCAAGCCCAGCGAGATGCCAGAGAAGTGGAATACTCCTCTGAAGTATGGTTGTCCGTATGACTGCGGGCTTTGCCCGAGCCACGAGCAGCACTCCTGCCTGACGGTGATCGAGATTACTGACCACTGCAATCTCCGCTGTCCGATATGCTACGCTTCTTCGGGGCCGGAGAGGCACCAGGACTACAGGACCTTCGAGCATGTGGTGGAGATGCTGGACGTCGTCGTCGAAAACGAAGGGGAGCCTGACGTGATTCAGATTTCGGGGGGCGAGCCCACCCTGCACCCCGACTTCTTCCGGATTCTCGACGAGGCGAAGGCCCGCCCGATCAAGCACATCATGGTGAACACCAACGGAATCAGGATAGCCAACGAGCCCGACTTCGCTGCTCGCCTGGCTGACTACATGCCCGGGTTCGAAATTTACCTCCAGTTCGACAGCCTTGAGCGGGAGCCGCTGATGAGGCTACGAGGGGCGGATCTCAGGGAAGTGAAGCGAAAGGCCCTCGAGAACCTCAATGCCAATCGCGTCTCAACGACCCTGGTTACCACCGTGAGCAGGGGGCTCAACGATGACGAGATGGGGGGGCTTGTCGAGTTCGCACTTTCCCAGCCATGCGTCAGGGGCATAACCTTCCAACCGATCCAGGAAGCAGGGAGATCCGATGACTACGAGGTTTCCAAGGAACGCCTGACATTGACTGAGGTCAGGAGGAGGATCGGTGAGCAGTCTAGCACTTTCATCGTAGATGACCTGTTGCCGGTACCGTGTCACCCTGACAGCCTTTCCATGGCATATGCGTTGAAGGTAGATGGGGATGCGGTGCCAATAACGAGGTACATAGATGACGATACCCTGCTGGCAGGGCCCCGGTCAACGATCGTGTTCGAGAAGGACCCTGCAATTCACGAGGCCGTTTTCAAGCTCCTTTCCACGGGCCACTCCCCGCAGACGGCCAGTCATTCCCTCGCAGAGCTGCTGTGTTGCCTGCCTGAACTGGTGGTGCCCTCTCAATTCAGCTACGAGAACGTGTTCAGGATAATCATCATGGATTTCATAGATGCCCATTCATTCGACCTCAGGAGCATCAAGAAGACATGCGTGCACATAGTCAGCCCCGACCTGAGGATAATCCCATTCGACACATTCAACATTTTCTACAGGGGGGAGCTGGAGAAGACGATTCTGGAGCCGATTAGGAGGGAGCTAGCGGCATCGGGACAGGCGCTCCTTTCCAACGAGGAACAGAAAAGTATCTTGAACTCCCTGCCAATGGTGCAAGTAGAGGAGGTATCTGAGTGAGTGAGGACAAGCCCCTGCCGATATGGATATCCGGGGAGGAGGATGGGGGTGCTGCTTCGGAAAGCGGGGTAGAAGCCCCCCTTCTAACGGGGAGCGTTGATGCTCAGCAGGTTCGCGACTCCTCAGCTCTTGGAATAGAATCTTACACACCGCCTCCCAAAGAGAGGTCGAAGTCGGCCGAGTTCGCGTTGGGGCTCTTCGCAGCACCAATTGTAATTTGGGTGGCGGCGTTAATCATAGGCGAAACGTTCGGGTGGCTTCTTGGCGCACCAGAGGAGGTGTCCCTCTGGACTGCGGGTTTGGGTTTCGTCGGAGCGACCGTGGCAGGTTTCACTACCGGTCACCACTCCTTCTCGTGGGGACTTCTGGCATCCATAATCGTGATTCCGATGCTGATTTTCGCACTCTTATTCGGGTTCTGCATGCTGATGGTCATGAGCGGAGAGGGCTTCTACTAGAGCAGCCCCGAAACCAGGAGAGTCGCGAAGGCGAACATCAAGACCCCCATGGCCCCGTCGATCAGATGAGCCCTGGACCGGAGGGCTTCAACGCGGTTCCCGGTCGTCAGAACCGTGGCAACGGTGACGTACCAAGTCCCGTCTATGGCCATCCCCAGTAAGCCCATCCCGAGGAGTGTCTCGATCGCGAAGTCGGCCTCTATGAACGGGGTGTAGAGGGCCAGCATCCATGCCAGAATCTTGGGATTCAGCAGTGCGATGAGGAAACCCTGGACGAAACCGGCACGCCCTGAGGGTGGGTGGCCGTCCTCCGAACCGATCTGGGCACCAGCCATGGCGTGCCTCAGGAAGGTCACGCCCAGCCAGACCAGAATTGCAGTTCCTCCCCACCTCAGAATGACCTCGGTGTTATCGTTGAGGGCAAGGGCCTTGGCAATACCGAACGCAGCTAGGAAGGCGTAGATTCCGAAGCCGATTCCGTGCCCTATTCCCGTGGCAACGCCCTGCCTCCTGCCACCGGACATTGTGTTTCGGAGTACGACAGCCAAGGAAGGCCCCGGACTCATGGCCCCTAGGCCGAAAACCGCGGCAAGGGCCAACCAGGCACCTATCTCCACTTCAACCACCAACGATCATGCGCCGGAGTACATCGCCTCTATCTGGTCGGCCCAGTTCTCCCTGATCTGTATCCTGCGGATCTTCAGGGTGGGAGTCAACTCACCATGGTCGACGCTAAGATCCCGGGGGAGAATCGTGAACTTCTTCAGTTGCTCGGGATTTGAGAACTGGCCGTTGAGCCTGTCGACGTGTTCCTGGAGCTCCGCATATATCTCAGGGCTATCGGTGTACTCGCTGAGGTCATGCCCGAACTCCTTCAGCTTTGCCAACTGCTCCGCTGGGTCCTTGGGGACCTTTGCCCCATCCATCCCGTGCTTGTCCCTCAGAATCACACTGACGTCCAGTGTGAAGAGTGCACTGCAGTACTTCCTGTTGTCTCCTATTAGCATGCATTGGGAAACGAGCGGAATTGACTTCATCGTCTCCTCGATTACTAGGGGTGCGATGTTCTTACCTGCTGAGCTAACGTAGATCTCCTTAATCCGCCCAGTGACGCTGACGTATCCCTGGGAATCCTCGCGACCTAGGTCTCCTGACTTGAGCCAGCCGTCTTCAGTCATGGTCTCTGCAGTCGCCTCGGGGTTGTTGTAGTAGCCCTTCATGATGTGTCGGCCACGGAACTGTATCTCTCCGTCTCCCTTCTCGTTTGGGTTGTGGATCCTTAGCTCGCCGACGAATGGTTTGCCGACAGTTCCAATCTTGTTGTTGTCCTTGAATCCGATTGTCGCGCCTGCTGTTGTCTCTGTCATGCCGTATCCCTCGAAAAGAGGGATGTCCAACTTCTGGAAGAGGTGAAGTATGTCTGGATTGATAGGGGCTGCCCCAGTGATAGCGTACTTCAGATTGGAGAAGCCGATCTTCTGCTTTGCCTTCTTCCTTACTATGCCCTTCAGAATCGGTAGGCTTAGCCACTTGACCTTGCTTCCGAGCCCGGCTACAAGATTCGAGTAGACCTTCTCGTAAATCCGGGGGACTCCGATGAAGAGAGATGGTTCGACCTCCTTGGCGTAGTCTATCGACTCCAGTGGGCTACCGACCACACGCATGTGCATGGCATCCCTGATCCAGATGTGATTGTCGGCTAGCTGGCCGAACACGTGTGCGCATGGGAGCCAAGAGACGTAACCATCGCCCTGATTGAACTTGGCGATGGCAGATACTCCAGTGATCTCTGCCTCGAAGTTGTCGTGAGTCAGTTCGACCCCCTTCGGATTTCCCGTTGTTCCTGATGTGTAGATCAGGGATGCGGTGTCATCGGGTTGGATGCTGGAGAGTCTCTCCATGACCTCGGATTCTTCGATCTTCCTACCTGTGGATACGAAATCGCGCCAAGATATGGATTTCGGGTGATCTGGCATGTCGACTCCATCCATTACCACTACTGCCTCGATCTTGTCTAGGGAGGCGAGAGCCTCATGCAGGCGGTGTGAGCACATCTTGTCGGGGTCGCCACCGTCCATCGGATTGTTTCCAACGAAGACAATCTTTGAGTCGGAGTTTCCTACCACCCACTCAACCTCCTCTGGCGAGCAAGTGTGGTAGACACCGACTGCAGCCCCATTACACATGTTGGCTGCCGAGTAAGTAGAGTACCACTCTTTCCGGTTGTACGAGTAGATGCTGAGCTTGTCTCCCTTCTGGAAGCCGTGCGCGATTAGTGCCTTGGAGAGGTCCATCACATCTTCTAGGAACTCCGACCACGAAGTGACGTCCCAGTTGCCATTCTCGTCCTTGGCGGAGATTGCGGCCTCATCTGGGAAATTTTCCGCGTTATCAATCAGGTATTGGGGGGTAGTCTTTGCCGACATGGGTTTGGACAATGCATCGGGAAACTTAACTGTTGTCTAGTGAATTAAGTGTTGCAAAAACAACCTTCATGGAAGGACGGCGTTGACGTTTTCCCTCCAATCAGCCCCACCATTCCGATTGGCGAGGGGGGAGGCTGGAGAGGGATGCCAGCACGTTTTGACTCGGATGCCCATTCCGCTGAGTGCTACATTCGCCCTCTTCTCGGCGTATTTGCCTATGCCGATTACCTCCTCTGCCCCCAATGCAAGGACGACCTCCCTTAGGTGCTGATCGCACCTCTCAATCAGTTCATCTACAGTAGTGCCACTAATGTTATTGGGAGTCACGTTAGAGCCTCTGGGGCCGTCGAGAATCAACAATGGGCAGTGGTTTACGACGAACACCTTCTGGGAAATCTGGCTTGCTCCTCCGTACCTCTGTTCGAGAAGGCCCCACAACCTTGTCCCGGAGACTTCCTCCTTGGGATGTCTGAGTCCGTTCACTGGCCTGTAAGGATGTGGGTTGGCCGGTTGACCCACTTCTATCTCCGAAATTCCCAGCAGATTGCTGACGACTGAAGTCGCGGCGAAGGGAATCCCCATCTGTCCCATCCCATGTGGTCCTGGATTCATCCCCAGCAGAATTACCTTGGCGCCGCTGCCTCCTGAACGGCGGATAAATTCCTCATGGACTTCCCAAGCATACATCAGCGGGTTGTATACGCAATCGGCGACTCCTTCGGATTCCAAGCGACGGGCAATAACTTCGGCATCGTCCCTCAACCCGGATGCAGCACGTAACAATCCGGCTATGGGATTAGACATCTACTGCTTCACATCCCCTAGCAAGGCTCCTGCTATGACTCTGAGTTCCTCGGGAGTAATTGGGAAAACTGTTTGCGGAGTCCCTCCGGCACCCCAGACGATATCATATTGCATCAGATCCTCATCCATCAGGACCGTAACTGGGCGAGTATGTCCAAAGGGAGGGACTCCCCCAATCTCGTATCCGGTGCTTTTCTGAACATACTCGGGACTAGCTATCCCAGGTTTGAATCCCAGAATCCGCTTCAGTTTCCTCTTCCTCTCCACCCTGTTTGAACCAGAGGTGATTACGACAACTGCCCCCTCCATTCCTTCGAAGACAATGGACTTGGCGATATGGGCCACATCACATCCCAATTGGTCTGCTGCGTCCTGTGATGTTCTAGTCCCGTCCTCGTACTTACGTGGGGACGGCGAGAAGCCAATCTCCCTGCACTGCGAGAGCCATAGTGCGTGGCCATCCATGGAATGCGCCCAAAGTAACCCGACTTATGGGTTGGGGAGCCATCGAACGGAAGAATGGATTGACTTGCTTGTGTAACTTTCATGACTCGCGGTTTATCGGTCGTAACCATGGGGTGGCCGATTGGACCTTACGAGACGGTGATGGGAGTCATACTTTTGATGACCATCCCACTGCAGAGACTCCTTACTAGAGACGAGCCCGGGATGAGAGTCGCATTAGCCGATTTGCTAGAGGAAATCCGAGAGAAGGGATACAAGTGGCACATTTCTGTTTATCTGATAATGTATGGTTTCAAGGCATTCATTGACCAGCACAATGAGGCGATCAAACCCCGTGTCGGGGGCTTCACCCACTATGTGCACGGACTCGAGGGGGAAGTCACCCTCTGGGTGCAGGAGTCGTTCCGGAATGACCTGCTGAGTGACGTTCTTTCATTCCACTATCTCTTCGTTTACCTGTTCCTAATCTGGTTCAGTCCGATTTACTATATCCTTTGCAGGGACGAAGTGATGGCCGATAAGGCCGTACTGAATTACTTCGTAATCTATGTTCTCGCAGTACCTCTGTACCTATTCTTCAACGTCGAAGTGACCTCTTCTTACATCCCCGAGATGGACGCACTGATGTACCACAACTCTTGGAACCTGTTCTTCTTCACGGAAGTCGACCCTCTCGACAACGGCATCCCGAGTCTGCACGTGGGAATTCCACTAGGACTTCTGATAATCAACAGACTGCACGTTCGAGATTTAGAGATTGATATTGGCGAATGGCGCCACAGGGAGTTCGACCTTTTCATTGCGGCAAACATCCCAATCTACCTTTTCAGCATCCAGTACCTAGGGATTCACTGGATATCTGATGTAATTCCCGGAGCGATTCTAGCAACTGTATGTGCGCTATTCGCTCACAACATCCAACCCCAACTGAGGGGCGTTAGAGATAATGGCTGGACTTCATTGATTCCATCCAAGAGAGTTACATACACCGCTGTTGTATTCTCCATGGCGGGGACCTTGATGCTTCTCGCAGTGATAGTCGATGGACCCGGGACGAATGATGAGGCTCCTACGATGAGAGTTGGCCCGGGAGACGTTAATCTTGAAGTCATCGAGGTCCATAGCCTGTGGCACCCAGCCGATGTAGAAGTTAGCAACGTGGGGGGTGAAGCCGTGGAGGTACTCATCATACACAGGGACGCAGTAGAAAATCACGCCAAGGATGGGGAGATAGACTGGACAGCGTTCTCTGAACAGGAAGCGCGCTTGCTGGGTCCGGGAGAAATCCTGAGTAAACAGGTTGAGACTCCTTCAGTTTTTGATGGACATTACGTCTTGGTCACGCACCAAGGAGATTCTGGAATCGGCGAGGTGAGGATTACCATAGAGTACGTGGACGGTGGCCTCCTATGGTCTGCCATCCTATTTTCCATCCCTGCCTTCGCAGTAACTGGTCTCGTCATAGGCAAGCTGTATTTCTCAGAGGATGAAATGGGCGAAGAAATCACCAATGAAGAGTCCTGATACTGCCCCTAGGCCTATCCAAGTACCGACTCTGAATGCAGGATAGTTATGCCTCCAGACGTACATCGACTGGAAGATCCACAACAGAATTACAACGATGAACCAGACGAAAAAGAACACCTGCGGGATAATTGCTAGCAGCATGGCCACATTTGCACCTATGACTAACTCTGCCCTACCTCCTGCTGGCTTTGGTGAGAAATAAAGCAGTGGACTAAGCAACACCAAACCCATGAACGGGGCTGGGAGAGCCCATCCCCAAGGTCGAGGTATCCCGTCAAAGATATGAGGTACGCAAGCAGCAACAAATCCGACTAGGCTTGGAACGACTACTGGCCACAGCGGGGGTTCGTCCCACTTCATGGCGAGTCGTCCAGAGGGACCTCCATGAAGTCTACTAGTTGGGCCGGAAGGTTTTCTTTGGATTTCACGACCTCGCAGTAACATGGCGAAGGGAGAGATTGTGCTAGGTTGCCTCGCGCCGCACCCGCCACATGTTGTTTATGCTGAGAACCCAGATCAGAACGAGGCTTTCTCTGAAGGGGGCTGGGAGACTCTCAGATGGGGTTACAACAGATTGGCTAGGAAACTGAAAACGATTGATTACGACGCAATGGTGATCTTCACCCCTCATTGGCAGACATACATCGGGACGCATTTCCTAGGACTTCCCGAATTCAAGTCTAAGTCTGTGGACCCGGTTTTCCCGAACATCTTCCGCTTCAACTACGACATCTCGGTAGACGTGGATCTGGCTGAGAAGATGTGCGAGGTAGCTGGTGAATCTGGGATTGTAACCAAGATGATGCGGAACCCAGACTTCAGGATAGACTACGGTACGATCACATCTTGCCATATGCTCAACCCAGATTGGGACAAACCGCTAGTAACAATCAGCAGCAACAGGAACGCTCACTACTATTCTCCTGAGGTAATGAACGAGCAAGCCAGTGCATTGGGGGAAGCCTGTGTACGGGCCATAGAAGAGAGTGGCAAGAAGGTGGTGCTAATCAGCAGCCACAGCCTCTCACACAGGCACTTCGTCACTGAATCTCCCTTGCCCGAAGACATGAGCAGGGAGCACATATACAATCACAGCCAATACGTCTGGGACATGAAACTAGTGAACCTGATGAGGCACGGTAAGATGAGGGAGGTGATCGACATCATGCCTGAATTCACCGAACAGACGATTGCAGAGACTGAGGCCGGTGGCCTGACATGGATGATGGCTGCAATGGGATATCCCAACTACCCAGCCGAGATATACGGGTACCAGTCGGTAATTGGGACTGGAAACCTGATTGCCGCATGGGACCCTAGGGAAGCCACGCGTGAGATTGTCCTCTGAGGTGTTTGTTTGACGGAGCCAGATATTCTGTTCGGAATTTATTGCCCCCCTCACCCACAGCCTCTCCTCTCTCCGGAAGCTAATGATGGCTATGGAAGGCTGAGAGATGCCTACGAAACGTGCAGGAAGAGAATAGAAGAGAGTGAGGCGGATCTGATTCTAGTCTACTCCACAACATGGCCGAGCATTATCGGGCATCAGATTCAAGCACATTCCGAACCGGAGTGGGTACACGTAGACGATGACTTCCACTTCCTAGGTAGCATGCCGTACAAGTTCAGGATGGATGTTGAGTTCTCTGAGGCGTTCAGGGATGCTGCTGAATTAAGAGGTCTCCAATCTAGGACGGTCGCGTACGATGGTTTTCCGATTGACACTGGTTCAGTTGTCGCACTGAAACTCCTGAACCCCGATAACCGGATTCCAGCAAGCATAGTTTCCAGCAACATGTACGCAAATAGGGCGGAGACAATTGTCCTGGGCAAGTCTGCGCGTGATGCGATTCAAGAACAGGGGAAAAAGGCCGTGGTCGTTGTAGTTTCGAGTCTTTCTAATAGGATGTTCACCGAACACATCGATCCCTCCGAGGACAGGATTCACTCTGCGAAAGACGACGAGTGGAATCGTAAGATTCTGGAGTTCTTCGATGATGGTAGGTTGGAGGATCTAAGTCAACTCTCCAGGGAAATTCACGGACAGATTAGAGTACAGAAGGTTGTCGCCTACAAGCCAGCTTGGTGGATGTCAGCCACCATGGGGCAACATAACAACTACACTGGTGAGGTCTTAGCATATGAGGCCCTGCACGGCTCAGGAGGGGCAGTGGTGATGCTGACCCCAGCCTCTGGATCAATTGGCGACAAGGAGTTTGACGAAGATGACGTTGAACACTACCATGGAGATAGAGGAGTCTTGGACAGAGGGATGTTGTGATGTCTACTGAGGACGAAATGACTCCCGAAGAGAAGCGGAAGAGCATGATTGACGAAATCGTCACAGCACCGACTGATGCGGTCGAGAGGATATACGACGAGGTTGGAAAATCATTGGCCAAGTCGGCTGGAGGAGCCCTAGGGGCAGCAGCTGGAGTAGCAGTCGGAGGTCCTGTCGGAGGAGTAGTCGGCGCGGTAGTGGGACGGAAGGCTGCTGGGAAACTAACTAACGAGGATGGTCCCTTCATCGCAGAGGGCGGCCCATCCGCAGTCGGTGCTTACCCTCACTTGCACAGAGTAGGTGATTTGATTTTTATCAGTGGGATGGGTCCGCGCCGGCCCGACACTAACGAAATCCCGGGTGGAGCAATCAAGGACGATTCGGGGAATCCGCTGGATTACGACATCAAGGCCCAGACTCACGCAGTTATCAACAACATCAAAGTGATTCTCGAGGAATACGATTCTGGACTAGAGAACGTGATAGACGTGCTTGTCTTCCTGATTGATATGGAGCGTGACTTCGCTGGTTACAACGAGGTGTATGCCGAGTATTTCTCAGAAACACTGCCCGCTAGGACCACAGTGGCTGTGGACGCGCTGCCGACTTCTATTGCGATTGAACTGAAGGTCGTCGCAAAGGCGTAATCAGATTCCTTAGTCCTCTATATCCTCGGGAGTGCACCAATCTGGAGACGAAATCGGATTACATCTGCTTGGGGTTCCTTCTGGAATTTCGACCCAGTAATCCACCCCGTCCACTTGTGCGGGGTAATCGGTGGAGATGCTATGAGCCCCCACGGCAAGGGCAGCGTCACGCCTAGTTGTGTCGTTGTTGTCTGCCTCTTCTCCTCCACTGTCGGCCCTACTTCGAACGATATAGCCCTCGTTCACGAGTCTGGTAATCTCCTCACCACTGCCGATTGGGTCTGTTAGCGAGAAGATGGCAGCCTCGTTGCTACCCTCGTCTGACAGTGTGAACATTCTAGCTCCGACTAGTCCGGGGTGTGCTTCAGCATACAGGTCCCTGGATTCCCCACCGGCTAGAAGGACGAAAATCGCCTTTCCTCTGCTCTCATCCAGTAATGGCCAACCATTCGTGATTACCGCATCCTTCAGAGTGGAACTTTCTCCCCTCACATCATCTGGTGTAATAGTCTTGTTCAGAGGCCAGAACTGGGTAATCTCCTGCTCAATGTCTTCCAATAGGCCTGAGACCTCAAGAGTTGTTGTAACATCAGTGGCTTGCTCTGGCCAGTCCTTGGGCTCAATCCAAATGAATAGCGGGTGATGCAATGGGTTATCGTTCGACCAACCGAGGAGTGCTTCAAGACAATTCTCGAATGTTGGGCATGTCGTTCCGGAATCGTATTGGTTGTGGTAGACTCTGAGGCCTTCCCTGATATCCCACCAGATATCAATCTCAAACTGCCTGACTCCTTGCTGTGAGGCTTGGAAATCTAGAGGTTGGTGAGTGTACATGTACTCCCTAGTGGGAGAAATCAGTGGCTCGATATGGTACGAGTTGTGAGTCCCTTTCATCTGGATGTGGTTTATTCTAAGTGGTTCTTTCTCTCCATCTCCTCCGAAACCCCCATTGCCCGAATCGGAGCCAAAGCACCCTGTTAGAGATGCCATGACCATCAAGGTCACCAGCAATGGGGCTTGCTTGCTCATCCTAGTCGAATTATTGGAGGAGGAGATAACTCTTCTTCTGAAGGGACTAGTGATGATGTCCGCCGGGACCGTGGACGTGTCCATGTGCCAGTTCCTCCTCGGAAGCAGGGCGAACCTCGATGATCTCGACTTTGAAGCGGAGAGTCTTGCCGGCCATCTGGTGGTTGAAGTCTGCTGAAACTACGTCACCGTCAATCTCGATGATGGTGAACTGAATGGGGCCTTGGTCGCTATGGGCTCCGACTACCATACCTACTTCCAGTTCCATGCTCTCTGGAAACTGGCTCTTCTCTATCTTCTGGATGGCGTCGTCGTCCCTCTCCCCGTATGCTTGATCTGGAGTAAGCGTGAAGTCTCTCAACTCCCCCACCTTTGCACCGAGAATCTCCTGCTCGAATCCTGAGATCATCTGCCCGTGCCCGACTAGGAAAACCAAGGGATCCTTGCCCGTGCTACTGTCGAATTCTGTCCCATCTACGAATGTCCCGGAGTAATGCACTGATGCTACCGTGTCCTGCTCTACTGTATCGCTCATATCTGAGGGCCTGAGGGGACAGTATCTAACCTGTTGGGTGAGGAGAACCTTCAACTGGGGTGTGTTAGGCCGGTAAAACATGCGGAACTACGGTCCGAAGGACCTGGTGGGCATCGTACTGACTCCCATAGAGGTAGTCTCTGACACTCTTGAGAGGAAATTGGGGCTATTCTCAGTCGTGATCATCTCCCTGTCGGCGATGATTGGTTCTGGTTTGTTCGTGCTTCCCGCTCTTGCGATGCTGGAGATGGGAGGGGGGTCTCACCCCTTAGGCGGCGTTTGGCTAGCATATCTGGTTGCAGCGCTATTAGTCCTACCAGGTGCGATCTCGAAGTCAGAGCTCTCCACAGCGATGCCCGCTTCCGGAGGTTCGTACGTTTATGTGGAGAGAACATTCGGGCCGCTCGTCGGGACAATTGCAGGCCTGGGGCTGTGGGCCAACTTCATGCTGAAGTCTGCCTTCGCATTGATTGGTTTCAAGGCTTATCTCTGGGTAATCGAGGATATAATCGGCATCGACATCGACCTCGAGTTAGCCTCCATGGCTCTCCTAGTTCTGATTGTAGGAATCAACATCCTGGGCGTGAAGAGAATCAAGAAGATTCAGACCCCAATTGTCATGTTCTCGACCCTCTACCTGCTTGCACTATGCGTATATGCCGTGGCGACTCAGGAACTCGATTGGAGCGTAGTGACATCGGAGGATTCCTTCGGTAACTGGAGCGACATAGCATCGACCTCAGCATTCGTGTTCGTATCCTATGCTGGTGTGACGAAGATAGCTGCGGTGGGTGGCGAGATCAAGGACCCCGCGAGGAACATGCCGTACGGGATTCTGCTGTCTCTACTGTTCGGTTGCATTCTCTATGTCTCAGTAACCATGGTCATGACAGTAACAGTGACCCCAACGGATTACATGGGTGGCGATCACGGTGCTAGAGAGGACCCGATATACATATTCGCAGAAGCGGTCGGGGGAGAGGTTGTTGGAGTGATTGCTGCTATTCTAGCGGTTGTGACAATGACGTCAATGGCACTCGCGGGAATTCTGGCATCTTCGCGGTTTCCCTTCGCCATGGCTAGGGACAAGTTGCTACCACAATTCCTTGAGAATGTCCATGGAAAGTATGGGACGCCACATTGGGCAATTGTCGGTACTGGAATATCAATGGCGCTGGCAATCACATTCCTGCCAGTACATGACGTAGCCGAACTAGCCTCTGGGTTCCAGATAATGATATTCATGCTAATCAATGCCTGCGTGATTATTCTTCGAAGCTCCGCCGAGTCACATGCATGGTACCATCCGGGTTGGAAGACACCATGGCCACTCTATCCACTCGTCCAGTTGTTCGGAATTATTGGAGGTGGAGTCCTACTGTACTACATGGGAATTAAGTCGCTCATCGGAGCAATTGCTGCAATCGTTCTGGGGACCATCCTCTTCAGGAGTTATGGAATTAATAGGGTCGTGGACGAGATCACCCCCTGGGAGACCACTAAGAAGATGCTAACAGATCCGGACGAGGTCGAGAAGAGGCGAATCCACGCAGCCTTCCATGCCGCTGACACGGAGGGAACTGGGAAACTGAATCTGGATGAGTTCGTCAGTGCGTTCAAGGCTCTTGGATACATTGTCGGAGGAGGACCGAACATCCCCGATGAAGCGATAGTGATCCCAGGAAATCGCAAGTCTAGAAGGAATCGGTTGATTCGCGATCTATTTCACTGGGGGGACGAAGATGCGGACGGGCTGATCGACATCGAGGAGTTTCTGACTGTTGCCGAAGAAATCGGGCCAGAGGATTGAATCTCTGGGCGTGTGATTGAAGTCTGCAACCGTACTGGAGGTAGCACCGGGTGAGCATTTGGTTTCCAGTCGAGCGAAGAAGGTAACGACACATGTCCTACAGGAAATGAAGCGCTCAGGCGAAAAAATTGCGATGCTGACTGCTTACGACTACTCTCTAGCCAGGCTAGTTGATGGGGCCGGAGTAGACGTTATCCTAGTCGGTGACTCTGCCTCGAACGTGATGGCTGGCAACGACACAACGGTGCCAATCACCCTTGATCACATGATCTACCATGCACAATGCGTGGTGAACGCTGTAGACAGGGCCCTTGTGGTTGTGGACATGCCTTTCGGCAGCTATCAGGGAGATTCGAAGCTGGCTCTGAAGAGTGCAATCAGAATCATGAAGGAGGCAGGAGGGCATGCAGTCAAGATCGAGGGCGGAAAAGAAGTCGTAGACTCCATCAAGAGGATTCTGACGGCCGGAATACCCGTAATGGGGCATCTAGGACTTACCCCGCAGTCGATTTACAAGTTCGGAACCTACACCGTCCGAGCGAAGGAGGATGCGGAGGCTGAGAAACTACTGGAGGACGCTATTGCACTCCAAGATGCTGGATGCTTCTCCATCGTCTTCGAGAAGATTCCTGCGGACCTGGCGAAGAGGGTTAGCGAATCACTAGAGATTCCCACCATAGGCATCGGAGCGGGGGCAGATTGCGATGGCCAAGTGCTAGTCCTACATGACATGCTTGGGATTACCAAGGACTTCTCACCGAGATTCCTTAGGCGCTACGCCGATGTTGGAGAGTCTGTGGACGGAGCGGTTAGAGATTACATCGAGGATGTCAGAAATGGTAACTTCCCCTCCGAAGAAGAGAGCTACTGACACGGAGAGGAAATGTCCCCCCAACCTTCAAGGACGCCCGCCAACGGGTAGGGTAAGGTCATCATGAGCGAGTTGTGGGTTGAGCGGCACAGACCGCGTTCAGTCAGTGAGATGAAGGGCCAGAAAGCAGTGGTTGACAGATTGAAGGCCTACTCCAAATCCCGCACTTTCCCTCACTTGATGTTCGCGGGACCACCGGGCACGGGGAAGACGACTGCTGCTCTTGCTCTCACTAGGGACGTTTTCGGTGAGGGGTTCAGGAGCAACCTCCTAGAAATGAATGCCAGTGACGAGCGAAAGCTGGAGTCCATCAGAACCAAGGTCAAGCAATTCGCCCGTACTGCCCCGATGCCCGGAACTACATTCAAGGTGATTTTCCTAGATGAGGCCGATGCGCTGACGCCAGATGCCCAGGGGGCACTGAGGAGGATAATGGAGCAATTCGCTGAGACCTGCAGATTCATCCTTTCATGTAACTACTCATCCAAGATTGTCGAGGCGATCCAATCCAGATGCGCGGTCTTCAGGTTCAGGCCGTTGGACACCGAGAAGGTTCTGGAAAGGGTGACCGAGGTAGCAAGTAGCGAGGGAGTTGATCTTGAGCAGGAAGCAGCGCAAGCAATAGCCAACGTAAGCCTAGGAGATCTGAGGAAGGCGATTACTTCCCTACAAGTAGCGGCATCACTAGACCCGCACGTGACTAGAGAGTTAGTCTACGAAACCACTGCAACGGCCCCCCCAGAGGAACTGCATGGATTCTTCCTGGCCTGCAAAGAAGATGGTTTTCAACCAGCTAGGCGCAGGATGAAGGGGATTCTCGACAGGTTTGGACTAGCTGGGACAGACCTAGTCAACCAGCTCCACAGGGAACTGGGAGGAGTCACATTCCTAGACGAGGTGCAGAAACTTGCGGTAACCGAAGCCATGGCAGAATGCGACTTCAGAATGGTCGAGGGCGGGGGAGAGGCCCTGCAACTCGATGCCATGGCCGCTAGAATCTGCGGGCTTCTGGGGAACTAGGAAGAAGACTGGAGGATTATGAGGGTGTACTCCCTCTCCCAGGTGTTATCCCCATCCTGCCAAGGAATCATTTTACTCTCCTCAACAAGGGAAACGTGAACCAAATATTCTCCCGGACCGCATCCATCGAGGCACAAATCCCATGCCATGGAAACATCCTCTGAGTGAGGTGCTACCTTGGGACCAGAGTATACTCCAGTGAGGGTGTTCTTCTTCAATCCCCTAACCCATTCACTAGCGTTCACTGAGTCGAATGTTTCAGAGGGTCCGTCATCCGCAATTTCGGAAACGACCCCTGAAACATTGACTATTGGATCCATCTGCCCGACCTTGTGAATCGTGAGGTTCATCGTGGTATTCTGTGCGTCCACATTGTCCCTAACGGCTAGACCGAGGATTACGGGGATTGAATCCTGGGAAATCCTGATCTCGTAGACCTTTCCATCAAGATCTGATTCGGAAATTCCCTCGCTGTTGGCGATATCGATTGCTCCGGCGAGATGTGGTGCTGCGATGTCGGCGAATGGCGGGTTTACCAGTGCAAATGAGAGGGCCAGCCATGTGAATAGGTAAAGGAATGATGCCCTGACCCAGTTGCCAGTAGTGAACAACTCGAAGAAACGGGCGGGAACTGCTAACTGGTGCAACGGACGGATGAGTGCTACCATCAGCACCGGGAGGAGCCAAAGAATCTGGTCCGAACTATTCATTCCGGGCATCATGTAGAACCTCATCACTGACGCCACGATGAGTCCGAAAAAGATAACTAGCCACATGGAAATTGCGTCGGCCTTCTCCTTCTCAGCGTGGGACGAGGGATCGAATGGCTCCAAGGCAGAGGTCTTCTTGTCTCCTCCCTTCGATCCACCTCCCTTCTTGCCGGAATAGGCGCTGGCCCTTAGGGCAGTATCGACATCGACCATTGTTGGTTCTGGCGAGAGAGGGTGACACATCAACCCTGCGCGTGGAGGAAATGAGGTAGTCGCATTACCGGCAATGCTCAAATGGCCTCTTCGCCCGCCTTGGTGGTATGCCGGGGTGGCGTAGTTGGTAGCGCGTCGGACTCATAGGGCAGCCGAAAGGCACGTTCACGCCGTAGGCCCCCTTCGAGATGCCTGAGTCATCCGAAGGTCGCGGGTTCAAGTCCCGCTCCCGGCACCAATACCAAACTCAAGCGAGGCTTTGATGGGCCGAGGCTCCCTGCCAACCTCAATGAAGGATTGGCCAAAGCCCGGAACTCCCGTCAAACTAGTAGTGAAGACGTGGTCGGGCAAGGCTGAGCACATCGGAATATCCCTTCCCGGTTCTGGGAAGAATCTGATTACGATGAAACTACAGAATGGCTACAACGTTTCCTTCCCAGAATCATACGTTGACTCGTTCGAAGTGCTCGATGAGATGCCGGTTATCGAGGAGGATTCGGAGGAGACGATACCCCAAGATGAGTCACTGCCTCTTGTCCATCTCATCCACACTGGGGGGACAATTGCTAGCAAAGTCGACTATGCCACAGGAGCAGTCACCGCTCGATTCGACCCGCATGAGCTCCTAGATGCGGTTCCCGAACTTCGAGGAATAGCACGAATACGCGCAGTGAAGATGGGTAACATGTGGTCCGACGACCTTCGGCCGAGGCACTGGAATAGGATGCTGAAGGCCACCGAGGAGGCTTTTGCCGAAGGTGCGGTTGGCTGCGTAATCACTCATGGAACCGATACTCTGCACCTTTCGGCTGCAGCGATGTCGTATGGATGGTCTGGACAAGGTGGGAGGCCCCCTGGCAGAATCGTCCTCACCGGTTCCCAGAGATCTCCGGACAGAGGTTCTTCGGATGCTACTGAGAATCTGATTGCATCGGTGCAATGGGCTGCCCACGGACCCGCCCCTTCGGGATACCGAGACTCGTCCGTGGTCATCGTCCATGCAAGCTCTTCCGATGGGAGTTGTGCCGTGCTGCCGGGATGCGCCTGCAGAAAGTACCACTCATCGCGCAGAGACGCCTTCAAGCCAATCAACCAAGAGGTTCTGGGACACGTCTCCATAGACAGCAGCGGAGCCAGAATCAACTACTCTCCCGAGGCCCATGACGCTAGGGTTGAGGCGATTTCGCCGAAGCCGTTCGACGAGTCGATTCGCATTGCCCAATTCATCTCAGATCCTCACTTACATCCTGACCAAGTTCAAGGCGCAATAGACTCAGACTTCGACGCCTTGCTATTCCATGGGACGGGCTTGGGCCACCTCCCAATCTCGGATCCAGAGGAGGATAGTCTAGAGAACACCAGACTACGGATGATGCTAGAGGATCATGTTACGAACGGGGGCGTCGTTGTCTTGGTGACAAACGCAATTCATGGACCAGTCAACATGAACGTCTACTCCAAGGGCAGGGACCAACAGGACATCGGAATTATCGGTCATGGCTCGCTATGTCCGCCAGGGTCAGCCTTGGTCAAGCTCCACCACCTACTCTCTGTAGGAGGTAAGGAATCAGTTGAGAGGGGATGGAAGATGGACCTAGTGGGAGAGAATCCCACTTTCTCTAGGTCCTAGGGACTCCGGTTTGCTGATGAACCGACTTGCACTTGGGCAGTTTGTGACGGGCCCCTCTGCGAGCGATGATTTGGATGCGATCAGGAAGGACTCGATGTCTCCTGGCGATAGAAGCGTTATCAAAGAGATGAGAGAATATGGATCGCAGACGGCAAGGGAGAGGGTTCTCGGTCTGCTGGATGATGGCAGCTTCGTCGAGGTCGATGCGTTCGTCAGACACAGGTCCGGAGATCACGGGATGCACCTTCACACCCCTTTGGGCGATGGGGTCGTGGCCGGTCACGGAAAACTAGACGGCAGGAGAGTGGTTTGCTTCTCCCAGGACTTCTCGGTTTTCTCCGGAACTATGGGAGAGATGCATGCGAAGAAGATCTGCAAGGTTGTAGAGTTCGCGGAGAAGGCACGCCTCCCCGTAATAGGAATCTGGGACGGAGATGGTCAGCGTGCCCAGGAGGGTGTCACCTCACTGGGTCCGAATGGCGAGTTACTCGACATCCTTGTATCCTGCTCCGGGAAGGTCCCGATGATCTCAATCGTCCTGGGGACCGTGTCAGGCACAAGCGCACTAGCGGCCGGACTCTCGGACTTCGTCATTCTGGGGAGACAGAGAGGTAGGATGTTCATGCGAAGCCCCTACGTAATCCCCGAAATCGTCTCCGGAGAAGTGGACGAGGACACTCTAGGGGGAGCGGCTCACCATGCCAGCAGGAGCGGCGTGGCATGCATGGTTTCTGATAGTGAGAGCGAGGCCTTCGACATGGCAGCCGAAATCCTTTCTCACATGCCAGATCACACGATGTCGGAGCCCCCCTTACTGAGCACTGGGGACAAGTGGGACAGGAAGTGCAAGGGGATGGGGGATCTCGTGCCGCAGGACTCAGACAGACCGTATGACATGAGGAGTGTCATCAACCAGGTCTTCGATGACAAGCGCTTCCTCGAACTATCTCCCTCGTACGCCGAGAACGTGGTTATCGGTTTCGCGAGGCTCGACGGACACCCCGTGGGAGTCATCGGGAACCAACCTTCGGTGCTTGCAGGATGCTTGGACATCGACGCATCGGTCAAGGCAGCCCGTTTCATCAGAACTTGCGACTGCTTCAACATCCCAGTCCTGACCTTCGTCGACGTGCCGGGTTTCCTCCCTGGGACTGTCCAGGAGTGGGGTGGCATCATCAGGCATGGGGCCAAGCTGCTGTACTCCTACGCAGAGGCGACCGTGCCTAAGCTAACCGTGGTGACGAGGAAGGCCTACGGAGGAGCGTACCTTGCGATGAGTTGCAAGCATCTGGGGTCTGACTACAACGTGTCATGGCCGACAGGGGAGTTAGCGGTTATGGGTGCGGAAGGCGCTGTCAACATTATCCACAGGGCTGAGTTAGCCGAGGCCGGAAACGACTCGAGAAGACATGCAGAGCTGGTAGACGAGTACAAGGAGAAGTTCGGAGACCCCTATGTCGCCGCGAGGCATGGCTGGCTGGACGATGTTATCGAGCCATCCCAGACGAGGACGGCTTTGGTAAAGGCCTTGAGGCCCCTCCTATCCAAGAGAGAGATGATCCCCCCCAAGAAACACGGAAACATCCCACTGTGAATCAAAACCACTACCTCCAGTAATATACAATGAATTTTCGGAGAACGTCATGGATGACAATGCCATGTACAAAATGCCAACGATTGACTTTTCTGCTAAATCCCTGCTGACACTATCTCAGTTGGGAATTTTTGCTGTTTTCGCCTACTGGGCAGTGGAGGGAGGAGTAGAGGATAATTTTCAATACCTCTTTCTGGTGATGATGGCGGGTGCTGGTTTGGCACTCTTCCTTTCAGTCCCAAATGCGAGGATGGGGGTAACCTTGGGGATTCCAGCATTGATGGTCATGATGGGCGTGGCTATAGGCGAGTATGACATGATTTTCTGGGCTGGTTTCATGATGGTCATGATAGCTCCAATTGCATACATGCCTGCAATGGCGACCGGTGACCCGACATTGGGCCTAGATGATGAAACCAGGCTGCAAAGGCTGGGCATTCTCTGGGTCGTCTTCGCTCTGTTCATGATGGTCATGATGGTCCAATTAGCGGGTTTTGCTAT
>Ga0066837_10000101_pt1 | contig 34401 bp, 31 predicted proteins | sample ETNtaG_25_FD_66730 | JGI IMG/M metagenome (GOLD analysis project Ga0066837, IMG submission 66730) | Marine microbial and viral communities from oxygen minimum zone, Eastern Pacific Ocean - ETNP201302SV86 | ecosystem: Environmental > Aquatic > Marine > Oceanic | place: Pacific Ocean: Eastern... | reverse complement strand
CGCGCCAATGGTACTAAGTCTCAAGACTTGGGAGAGTAGGTCACTGCAAGGTCTGCAAAAAACACACATATCTCTTCACAAATCCAATCCCAAAACGCCCCCGCCAAAAGCGGGGGCGTTGTTGTTTTCGGGAATCGGATACCGTCCTAGCCCAGAAAGACATGTTCGCGATGAAACCTGAGGTGTTCCGCCTTCGGCCAGGCCTGCCTGGAAACGGGGAACTGCGCCACTGAGCGGTCCGCCAGCCTCCGATGCAATGAGCCCGGTGCCAGTTTGTTCAACAGGATTCCACCACCATCCATCATCGTGAAGATGCCGCGATCATAGAACCAGTGATCTGTCCGGCACATCGGCATGGCAGGTGAGTTCATCCGGTCCGCCATGCGCCAATGCCCGCAAATGACAAACCTCTACCTCATGGGCGCCAATCTCATGAATGGAGTTGTCGTCACCACATATCGCGCATGCCGTGCCATAGGCGTATAGGACGGCCCAGCGCAGTCGGGCTTTGCGGATGGCTGCTTCCCGGGTTCGATAACTCGGTCTCATCGCCGGTGCAGGGGCCACAGCGTCGCCCGTAGCCGACGGCCTTGCCGCGGCAGAGTGCACCTGGGCGTCGGTGACCAGGGCAAGCGCAGCCTGGCGATCAAGATGGCTGAGAGCGCGGATGCTTGGTGAGAAATGGCTGAATTCGATGCTCCCATCACCGCGATATCCCTGGCTCTCTAGGGGGGTAGCAAGGTCTTCGAGCCTGTAGAAAGTGCCGAAGATGGTCACACTCTCCAGGGTCAGAAACATGAAGCGCCGCCGCGTCCTGTCCGGCACCACGTCCACCAGAAGCGCTGAGGCGAAGTAGCCATGCCGGACTTCATCTCGTGGCGCATAGAGCAGTACCCTTTCCCCGATGCACGCGAGCGCGATTTCCTTGTTGCGATTGTCTATGCGGATCCGGTTGAGGCTTCTCTGGCGGCTTGGTCGGACATTGATCACGGCCACAGGCATACGCAACTCTCCATGCTCGGAGTGCTACGTAGAAGGCTTGAGGAAAAAGCAGCTTAACCGGTCCGGCGCCACAGGATGACCTTGTCCCTGGGCATCCCAACGCCAGGATCATGGGGCTGCGCAGGTCCGTATCGACTGCTTCTTATCCCTGGCGCCCAAAAAAAGCCGAGGCCGGATCGCTCAGCACCAATTGCTTGATGAGCGACCACAAATGCTCGCGCAGTGGCCCATAGTCCGCGGTTCGCCGCGCATCGGTGCTGCGCCGTGGCCTGGGCAGGCTGATTGTAATGTCTTCGAGCACCCTGCCGCCGCCCATGACGATCACCCGGTCTGCCAGCAGCAGCGCCTCATCGACGCTGTGCGTCACAAACAGAACCGTCGGGCGCTGACGCTCCCACAGGGCCAGCAGGTCGTCCTGCATGAGCTCCCGGGTCTGGGCATCGAGGCTGGCGAAGGGTTCGTCCATCAGCAGTAACCCCGGCCGGCCGACCAGGGCCCTGGCCAATGCCACGCGCTGCCGCATGCCGCCCGACAGCTGGGCGGGGTAGTGATGCGCCCAGCGGGCCAACCCCACCTGTTCCAATTGCGCAGCTACGCGCGCGCTGAGCGCCGACTTGTCCAGCCCCAATCCCTCAAGGGCAAAACCCACATTGCCCGCCACGCTGCGCCAGGGAATAAGGCGGAAATTCTGGAACACCATGCCCGTTGCGGGACCTGGACGGGGCGGCTGGCCGCCAATCAGGATATCGCCGCCATCCGGCGCGACGAGGCCGTCTACAAGCCGCAACAAGGTACTCTTGCCGCAGCCCGATGGGCCGATAATGGCGACGAATTGCTGTTCGGCAATGCTGAGGTCGACATTCCGGATGGCACTGGTTCGCGCGCCATTGCTGTTCGCGAACCCTTTGCTGACCCCCATAAAGCGAATGGACTTCCCACGGGAGGCCGCGGAGACGTCCTCGCCTGGCTGATGGGAGGAAGGGCTCATCGGTCGGCGGGATCCATGCCATCCAGCGTGCCGAGCGTCTCAAGCGCCGCGTCCACCGGTCCAAAATCCACCCAGTCTTCCAGTCGCAAGGGGAGGGTGTCTGTAAAATCCTCTGTGCCATAGAGCCAGTCGGCGGTGTATCCCAAGGCCAGAGCGCTCATCCCGCCATTGACGCTCCAGCTTGCGTCAAAACTTGAAACCAGATCCGTGAGCACGGCCCGGTCCGCGTCGGGCAGCGCCTCGGTCATTGCGTCGACCCAGAGCTGCGGATCGTTTCCGATGTCGCGGCTGATCCGGATCAAGGCACGGACGACCGCGGCAACATCTTCGGGCCGCTGCTGGAGGACATGATTGGGCACGGCATTGACCTTGTTGACCAGGGGTGCTCCGGCGAAATAGGCATCCTGGTCAACCAGAACGTGCAGGCCGGCTTTTTCCGGCAAACTCAGCCAGGTGCCGATTGACATCGTGGTGGCGTCGATCTGGCCGGCCGCCAGCGCCTGCGCCCGCACATTGGGCTGGCCGAGCGTCACGATCTGCGACTGCTCGATATCGGCGCCCATGCTGTCGAGCACGAGCGAAGACAGAGAGTGGTCGAGGCTGCCAATCCGTCCGACCCCGAAACGGGCTCCAGCCAGGTCTGCGACGGAACCGATCTCCTGCCTGGCGGCAATCAGGAACGGCAGGGATGTGTTGGGAGACGTGACTGCGCGCAGATCTGTCGCTCCAGCTGCGATCGCCTGCAACAGGGCATCCACCCCGATATTGGCCATCTCGCCGTCGCCGGCCTGCAGGGCGGCCAGCGCCGACGGCGTCTGCTGTACCCGCACCAGTTCCACCGCCACGCCTTCGCGCTCGAAATAACCAAGCTCGAGCGCAAGGTCCATCACCGAATTGGGCACCAGGGGCGGTTCGAGATGGGTGACGATCAATCGAAACGGCGTCTCGGATTGAGCCAGGCCATCCGCCGGAAATGCCATCAAGAGGAATGGTAGGGCGAGCAGATGAGTGAGCTTGAAAGGCATTGGGTGTGTTCCTGTATTTATGTGTTCAGTGTGACCAGCGGGTCAGCCGCAGCTCGAGCAGGCGCAGGATTTCGGTGACCACCACCCCGATCGCCGCCAGGGTGAGCACGATCACGAAATACTCGGCCATTCTAAAGGTATTGCCGTATAGCGCGAGCAGTCCGCCCAGTCCGGTCACGGCCGTATAGAGTTCGGCCACCACCGTGTTGATAAGGCCTATTGTGGCGCCGATGCGCAGGCCGGCCAGAATATAGGGCACCGCACCGGGCAGCACGATGGCGGTAAAGATCCGCCGGCGCGAGGCACCGACACTGCGGGCCATCTCGACCAGATCGGGATCGGCCTGCCGCACGCCGGCATAGGTGTTGATGATGATCGGCATGACGGCGCCGAGAAACACCACGAAGAGTTTGGCCTCAATACCCAACCCCAGGATAAGAATGATGAGCGGGATAAAGGCGACGCGCGGCGTTGCGGCCAGAGCATAGACATAGATTTCAATGGTCCGCCCCAGCAACCCGAAGGCGCCCATGACGATGCCGAGCGGGAGCGCGAAGGCGATTGCGAGCAGAAATCCGCCCAGATAGGTGGCCAGGCTTGTTCCGATTGCCGCCGGCAGCCGGCCGTCCACCCAGAGCCGAACAGCAGCCTCGAACGTCTCAAGCGGCGAAGGGACAATATTGCGGCTGACATGATCGGCTGCCAGAGTCCACAAGATGAGCAGCATCAGCAGTAAGCCAATGCGGCTGAGCGCGATGAGCCAGAATGGGGCTTCGCCGGATTTTGCGCCTTTACTCACGACCGGTCCTCCGCGGCTTGGCCCGAATTGCTGCTGCCAGATCACATCCGGTCAAAGCCAGGCATACACGTTCAACGCTCAATTAGGCCATCGGCATTTCAACGAAAAGCCGCCTCTCCAATTGCGGGCAATGCCGGGCATTGTCTGGGCAGGCTGGCTCAAGACGCCTCCAGAAGCGGCGCGGCGGAGCGTGTCGATACCCGCGCGGCATTTACGGCGCCGGCCCACCGCACTCCTCTCGATCGGGCACCAGGAATTCGGCGCGATCCCGGGCGACGATCTCTGCCAAAAAATCCGAAACCAGCGCCACCCGCCTGATGCTGCGCAGATCTTCATGCAGCACGGTCCAGTAGGAGCGGATGAGGGTCTGCTGCGGCAGCAGGGGCACGAGGTCGCTGTCCCGGCGCGCCATGAAGGCGTGCAAGATCCCGATGCCCGCGCCCGCCCGAACGGCCTCGGTCTGTCCCATGGCCGAGGACACCGCGATCCGTGAGTGCCATTCGGTGTTGAACGCGGCGGTATAGTCCAGTGACGCGGTGTAGAGCAGGTCGTCCACATAACCCACAAGACGGTGGTGCCGCAGTTCATCCAGGCTCTGCGGTATGCCGTGTGTGTCGAGATAGTGGCGCGATGCATAGAGACCCAGCGAATAATCGGTCAGCTTGCGCGCCACCAGCCGCCCTTCGCGGGGGCGTTCCAGCGTCACGGCAATGTCGGCCTCACGCCGCGACAGCGAAAAGGCCCGTGGCACGGGCACCAGTTCGATGCGCAGGGCAGGGTGGCGCTCGATCAACTGGTGCAGGCGCGGCGCCAGAAACGCCACGCCGAAGCCGTCCGGCGCGCCAATACGCACCGTGCCCTCGATCTCGCTATTCGCATCGGCCGCCTCGGCGGCAGCCAGGCTGGCGCTTTCCATGGCTTCTGCATGGATCAGGAATTTCTCGCCCTGCATGGTCAATGCTGTGCCGCTGGTCCGGCGCTGGAACAGGCTGCTGCCAAGCGCGTCCTCCAGCGCTGTCAGCCTCCGCGCCACGGTCGCGTGGTTCAGCCCCAGAGCGCGTGACGCAGCCAGAATCTGCCCATTGCGCGCCACCGCCAGAAAGATCCGGACGTCATCCCAATTCATGCTGCTATACTTTCTGCACAACGGATGCGCGAATGATCGCGTTGATGTGCATAAAGCATAGTGTCAATTTCCGGTCCGACCAAGGAGGAATTGCATGCGCACCATCGGCCATTTCATCGACGGCGTCGAAATCACCGGCAGCTCGACCGAATTCCAGGACGTCTTCAACCCGGCGACTGGCGAGGTCCAGGCCCGCCTGTCTCTGGCCACACAGGCAGATCTCGAGGCGGCCGTTTCATCCGCCGCTGCCGCGCAGCCGAAATGGGCCGCCACCAATCCACAGCGTCGCGCGCGCGTCTTCTTCAATTTCGTGGCGCTCATCAATCAGAACATGCAGGAGTTGGCCGAACTGCTCAGCGCTGAGCACGGCAAGACCATCGAGGATTCCAAGGGCGACATCCAGCGTGGACTGGAAGTCTCCGAATTCGTGGCTGGTGCGCCGCACCTGCTCAAGGGCGAGTTCACCGATGGTGCGGGCCCCGGCATCGACATGTATTCCATGCGTCAGCCTGTGGGCATTGGCGCTGGTATCACCCCCTTCAACTTTCCCGCCATGATCCCGCTCTGGATGCTGTCTCCGGCCATCGCCGCGGGCAATGCCTTTATCCTCAAGCCTTCCGAGCGTGATCCGTCCGTGCCGGTGCGCCTGGCGCAACTGGCCATTGAGGCCGGGCTGCCCAAGGGCATCCTCAATGTCGTGCAGGGCGGCAAGTCAGTGGTGGATGGCATCCTGGCCCACGAAAAGATCGAGGCGATCAGCTTTGTTGGTTCGACCCCCATCGCCCGCTACGTCTATGGAACAGCGGCCGCCAACGGCAAGCGGGTTCAGGCCTTTGGTGGTGCCAAGAACCACATGATCATTATGCCGGACGCCGATATGGACAAGGCCGCCGATGCACTCATGGGCGCCGGCTATGGTTCAGCCGGCGAGCGCTGCATGGCCATATCCGTGGCCGTCCCCGTGGGCGATGGCACTGCCGACCGCATCGTTGAGGCGCTCAAGCCCCGCATCGAAAAACTCAAGCTTGGTCCCGCCAGCGATCCGGCTTCGGAAATGGGCCCGGTCATCACCAAAGCCAGCCAGGACCGCATAAGGCAGCTTATCTCCAAAGGCGTGGAACAGGGCGCCGACCTGGTGGTCGATGGCCGCGGCTTCAGCCTCCAGGGTTACGAGGACGGCTATTTTGTCGGACCAACCCTGTTTGATCGCGTCACCCCGGAGATGGACATCTACAGGGAAGAAATCTTCGGGCCGGTGCTGAGCGTGGTCCGGTCCAGAACCTATGATGACGCCATCGACCTTGTGATGGACAACCCGTACGGAAACGGCACGGCAATCTTCACCCGCGACGGTGACGCAGCGCGCGATTTTGCCGCCCGCATCAATGTCGGCATGGTTGGGGTCAATGTTCCGGTGCCGGTGCCTTTGGCCTATCACAGCTTCGGTGGCTGGAAGGCGAGCGCCTTTGGTGATCTCAACCAGCACGGCACGGATTCGATCAAGTTCTGGACCCGCACCAAGACCGTGACCGCACGTTGGCCCAGCGGCATCAAGGATGGCGCCGAATTCCAGATGCCGACCATGAAGTGAACGGCGGTAGCATGAAGGGGCTAGGGCAACACGGAGCCGACCAGCCTTTCAGATCCCAATCCAGGTGGCGCTAAACAGTGAAGGCCTGTCTGAAGGCCTCAAGGGCCTTCTCGGGATCGGCCGACGCAAAGGCTTCCAACCCCACGGGCCCGTCATATCCCATCGCCTTGAGCGCCTGGGCTACACCACCATAGTTGATTTCTCCGGTGCCCGGCTCGCAGCGGCCGGGAACGTCGGCCACCTGAATTTCGCCGATCCACGGCAGGCACGCCTGGCACAGTTCGATTAAGTTACCCTCGCCGATTTGGGCGTGATAGAGATCCAGGTTGAGCCGCAAGCGTGGCCGATTGACAGCCGAGACCAGAGCAAGCGTCTCCTCGGCGCGGGCGAAGGGCACCCCCGCATGATCAACGGGCAGGTTCAGGTTTTCGAGTGTGAAGACTACGTCGAGCTCCTCAGCCAGGTCGCAGATGCGGTTGAGAGTGTCCAGCGCCTTGACCCACTTAAGCGGTGTAGCCACTTCGGCAATACTGGGACGGCCTCCATCGCCTAGTCCGGTGCCATGCAGGTTGAGCCTGGCAACACCCAGGCGCTTCCCTACCAAAGCCGCTTCCCGCGCCGAGGCCAGCAACATGTCGGCACCAGTGTCATCGGCAAGCCGCCCTTCCAGGTAGCCATTCATGATCGAAAAGCGTGCGCCCGAGGCGATGAGTTTGTCGATGTCGTGGGCGGGCCAGTTCCAGAGACCGACCTGAAACCCCATTTCGTGGAGGCGCGCGCAGCGCCATTCGATCGGCTTGTCGCGCCACAGCATTTCCGCACAGGCGGCAAGGGTGAAGGCCATGGTCAGGCTCCCGGCAGCACTTCGGCCAGTTCGACCGTGCGCTTTTCGGCAAATGACAGATTTGCGGCCTCGGCCAGCGCCAATGCGTTGACCCCATCCTGGATGCTGGCCGGCACCGGCTTGCCCTCGACAACCGCATCGACAAAGGCCGACCATTCAATCGAATAGGCCCGCATGTAGCGCTCGAGGAAGAAATAGACCGGCTTGGCGGAAACGACGCCCGCCGTGGTGGATTTCACAACCGTGTTTTCAATCTCGTTCCGCGCTTCGAGCAGGCCTGCCGAACCCAGCAGTTCCAGACGCTGGTCATAGCCATAGGGCGCACGGCGCGAATTGCGGATGGTGGCAATGCGCCCGTCGGCATAGCTCAGCACGACGACAGCCGTATCGACATCCCCGGCCGCCCCGATCTCGGGATCCACAAGGCACGAGCCATGCGCGGTCACCGTCTTGGGCAGGCCGAACATGAACGCGCACATGTCGAAATCATGGATCATCATGTCGCGATATAGACCGCCCGACACCTTGATATAGCTCACCGGCGGCGGCGCCGGATCATAGGACGTAACGGCCAGCAATTCGCCCTTGCCCACCTCGCCGGCATCTAACGCAGATTTTACTGCGGCAAAGTTTGGATCAAAGCGGCGGTTGAAACCCATCATCATGGGTCGCGCATGTCCGGCGATGCGTTTCGACAGCTCGAGTGCCCGGTTCAGCGACAGATCAATCGGTTTTTCGCAGAAGATCGCCTTGCCGGCCGCCGCGCCCTTTTCGATCAGTTCGGCATGGGTGTTGGTGGAGGAGGCGATGAGAATGGCGTCGATGTTCTTGTCGGCCAGGATGTCCTCGGGAGAGCGCGCCTCAACGCCGTGCTCGCGGGCCAGGGCGGCGGCAGCTTCGCTGACCACGTCAGTTACCGCGACCAACTCCGAGCGCGGGTCTGTCTTGATAGAGGCAGCATGCACGCGGCCGATGCGCCCGGCGCCAAAAAGGGCGGTTTTCATGTATCGAGTTCCTCATTGAGATGGACGCGACGGCCTTCACGTGCCGACAGGTCAATTGCGTGTATGACACGCTCGAAGGTGAGCGCGTCAGTGAAGTTTGGACAGCAGGGCTCATTTGCCGCAATGCTGCGCAGGAACCGGGCGACTTCGATGGTCTTGAGATCGCCAAAGCCCAGTTGATGGCCGGGTGCCGGGCAGAACGCGCCATAGGGCTCGTGCGCGGGACCTGTCAGAATGGTCGAAAAGCCCTGCAAACCCGGAGCGCCCTGATTACGGTAGAGCCGCAATTCGTTCATCCGCTCCTGGGAGAAGGTGATCATGCCCTTGGTGCCATGAACTTCCCAATCGAGGCGGTTCTTGCGCCCCCAGGCGGAACGGGACGTACAGAGCGTCCCCTGCGCCCCATTGGCGTAATGAACCAGGGCGGAGGCCGCATCCTCGTTCTCCACCGCCGCGCGGCCGGAACCAGCGGCGAGGGGGCGGGTGGGATGAATGATCTGCGTGTCTGCGACCAGGCTGTCGATTGCACCCATCAGAACATGGGACATTGAGACCAGATGGCATCCGAGATCGCCAAGCGCCCCAAGTCCGGCATCCGCACGCTTGGCGCGCCAGGTCCAAGCCAGCTCCGGGTCAGCCTGATAGTCTTCGTCGACCCAGCCGCGGAAGTGCACCGGCCGGCCGATCTCGCCCCCTTCGATCAGACGGCGGGCGTGCTGCACCGCGGGGTTGTGGATGTAGTTGTACCCCACCATTGTACGCACGCCGGCCTGTTCAGCCGCCGTCTGCATCGCTTGCGCATCGCTCAGGGTCAGGGCCATGGGCTTCTCGCAATGCACATGCTTGCCAGCCGCAATCGCCGCCAGTGCCATTTCGCAGTGCAGCCCGTTGGGCGCGGTGATCGAAACGATATCGACCTCAGGAGCGGTCACGAGCTCGCGCCAGTTGTCTCTTGCTCCCGAAAAACCGAACTGCCGAGCCATCTCCGTGGCCTTGTCGGCGGGGGTGTCACAGAGTAGGGCTAGCCGCACCTCTGGCAAATCGCCGAATACGGCCCCGGCCTGGCGGTACGCCAGGGCATGGGCCTTGCCCATGAAACCGGTGCCTATGAGGCCCAACCCCATTGCCATGACCGCCTCCCTTTCAGAATTTTTATTCCAAAATCCAATGTTCGGTTGTAGGCTGGCTGTCAAGAGAGGAATGTGATGACCGCCCCGCAATCTTCAGCTCTGGTCCCACAGACAGTCACCGAGGTGCTTGAGCGGCTCGATGCAGGCGCTGATATTCTGCCCAAGCGTTTGAAGCAATGCGCATTGTTTACCCGCCGCCATCTGCATCTCATTCCGGTCTCTACAGTGTCGGAGATGGCGCGGGCGTCAGGCGTGGCTCCCTCGGCCTATATGCGCTTCTGCCAGGCATTGGGTTTTTCTGGCTATTCGGAAATGCAGGGCCTGTTCAGGGCGCAGGTTACCGATTTCCGCCCGAACTATCAGGATCGTCTCGGCAATCTGCGGTTCCAGGCAGATGTTGGTACTGGACAATTGCTCGCCGAGTTCGCCGAGGCCGGTCATAAGTCCCTTCTCTCGCTGGCCAATTCAGTTACCAATGAGGGTCTGGACAGGATCGCCCGGGGCATGGCGCAGGCCCGCGTCATTCATCTGATCGGCCTTCGCCGTGCTTATGCCGTGGTGTCGAGCATGGCCTATTTACTCGACAAGCTCGAAGTGCCGTCTTCGCTGCACTACGCCTCTGGCATGCTGAATGCGTCCGGCACCATCTTCGAAGGAGACGTCGTGTTTGCTGCGTCTTTCGCGCCCTTCTCCCCCGAAACCATCAGGCTGGCCAGAGAGTCATCGGATCGGGGCATCAAGGTCTATGGACTTACCGACTCGGACAATTGCCCCCTTAACGAATTTGCCACTGAAATGCTGATTGCGCGTGAGGACGAGGTTGCAGGGTTTCGTTCGCTCACCGCCTCGATCACGCTGACCACTACGCTGGCGGTTGCGATCAAGGCGGTGCAAATCAGCGTTGACTAGAGCCATCCGGAGGACTAATAGAATAAATATTCCATTTCGTAGGAGCGAAATGGTCGGAACGGCGCCCGCAGAGGAGGCGAGCGCAGTGGAATAGTCCACAAAACACATATGGGAGGTAACATGTCTAAATTGCTCCAGGCGGTCGCCATTGCTGCGGCTGTCGGATTTTCTGCTCCGGCTGCGGCGCAGGAAATCATCGTCGTTGCCCATGGCCAGGCCAACGATCCGTTTTGGTCAGTTGTAAAGAACGGCGTGGAGGCCGCTGCGGCCGACACCGGCGCCAATGTCGACTTCCGATCCCCTGAGACCTTCGACATGGTGCAGATGAGCCAGTTGATCGACGCCGCGGTGAACCAGGAGCCCGACGGGCTCGTCGTTTCCATCCCGGATGCCGACGCTCTTGGTCCCTCCATCCAGCGTGCTGTTGCGGCCGGCATCCCGGTCATCTCAATGAACTCTGGTTCGGACGTCGCCAAGGAACTCGGAGCATTGCTCCACGTCGGCCAGGACGAATTCACTGCTGGCAAGGCGGCTGGTGAAAAGCTGGCCGAGATGGGTGGCACAACCGCCATCTGCGTCAACCAGGAAGTCGGCAACGTGGCCCTCGATCTGCGCTGCGAAGGGTTCATCGAAGGTTTCGGCGGCACCGTTGAAGTGGTTCCCACCAACAACGATCCGGCCGAGGTCGAGGCCAAGATTCGCGCAGCCCTTGAGTCCAATCCGGATATCGATACGGTAATGGGTCTCGGCGCCAGCCTGGTGGGTGAGCCCGCGGTAGCTGCGGTTGCTGCCGTTGGTCGCACGGGCGACGTGCTCATCGGTACCTTCGATCTGTCCGCCAACTTCCTGCAGTCCGTCGCTGACGGCGATGCCGCGTTCGCCATCGATCAGCAGCAATTCCTCCAGGGCTACCTGCCGGTGACCTTCCTGGCGCTGCACGCCAAGTATGGTCTCGTGCCCGGCGGCGACGTGCCGTCCGGTCCGAACCTGATCACCGCCGACAAGGCCGGCCAGGTGGTCGAGCTATCCGCTCAGGGCATCCGCTAACCGCTGCCATGACGTTGTGAAACCGGGGCCGTGCTGCACACCGCGTCACGGCCCTCAAGCATCGCCAGATCTCCAGGGAGGACCATATGTCAGAAGATGCTGCACAGGCTGTAAGAGACGAGCGCATGAAGGCCGAGGGCCTGGGCGCCCGTATCCTCAAGAGGCCCGAACTCGGCGCCGTTGCCGGATTCATCCTGGTCACGGTCTTCTTCCTGCTAACTGCAGATCCGGCGATGTTCACCTTCTCCGGGATCGTCAACTTCATGACGCCCGCCGCCCAACTCGGCATACTTGCCATCGGGGCCTCGCTGCTGATGATCGGGGGTGAATTCGATCTCTCGATCGGATCGATGGTCGCCTTCGCCGGCCTGTTCTTTGCCGCGGCCACCGTCACGCTTGGCCTGCCGCTTATTATCGCCATTCCGGCGACCTTCCTGCTCTCAGCTATGGTGGGATCGATCAACGGCATCATCGTGATCCGCTCCGGACTGCCATCCTTCATCGTGACCCTGGCATTCCTGTTCGTTTTGCGAGGACTGTCGCTGGTGGGCCTCAAGATCGCCACCGGTGGCTCCACCCAACTTCGCGGTGTGCGCGAAGCCGTGGAAGGGGACTGGCTCGCGCCATTCTTCTCAGGGGATGCGTTTGGCGCACTTTTCAAGGTACTCGCCGATGCCGGAATCATTGATACCTTCAACAATGGCGCGCCCAAAGTGCCGGGATTGCCGATCGAGATCGTCTGGTTCGTGCTGATCGCCCTTTTGGCGACCTGGGTCTTACTCAGAACCCCGGTTGGCAACTGGATATTTGCCGCCGGTGGGGACGCCAATGCTGCGAGCAATGCGGGCGTGCCGGTGCGAAAGGTGAAGATTTCGCTGTTCATGGTCACGGCGTGCTGCGCTGCTTTGGTCGCCATCATCACCGTCATGGACGCAGGCTCGACCGATGCCCGCCGCGGCTTCATGAAGGAGTTCGAGGCCATTATCGCGGCAGTGATCGGCGGCTGTCTGCTCACCGGCGGCTATGGTTCTGCCATCGGCGCTTTCTTCGGCGCTGTCATCTTCGGCATGGTCGTGATCGGGTTGACCTATACCGATTTCGACCAGGACTGGTTCCAGGTCTTCCTGGGCGGCATGCTGCTCGTCGCCGTTCTCTTTAACAACGCGATCCGCAAACGCGTCACCGGGGAGCGCTGATCATGACCGCAGACTCCAAGTTCCATCATGGCGAAGCGCCCGACGTTGCCCCGATCATCGAAATGCAGAACATCGAAAAGCATTTCGGCAATATCATTGCTTTGGCCGGGGTCAGCTTCGACGTAAAGCCTGGTGAATGCCATTGTCTGCTCGGCGACAATGGTGCGGGCAAATCAACTTTCATCAAGACCATGTCCGGGGTACACAAGCCCACAAGCGGCCAGATCCTGTTTGAAGGCAAACAGATGTCGTTCTCGACACCGCGTGACGCCATGGAGGCAGGCATCGCCACGGTGTTCCAGGATCTCGCAATGATCCCGCTGATGAGCGTAACCCGGAACTTCTTCATGGGGCGTGAGCCGACCAAAGGCGTGGGGCCGTTCAAGCGGCTGGACATGGATCGCATGAATGAGATTGCCATGACCGAAATGCGGGAAATGGGGATCAACCTGCGCGCGCCGGATCAGGCTGTGGGTACACTTTCCGGTGGCGAGCGCCAAACGGTCGCCATTGCGCGGGCAGTGCATTTCGGTGCCAAGATCCTCATTCTGGACGAACCCACCTCCGCCCTGGGCGTGCGGCAGACCTCCAACGTTCTGGCCACCATCGACAAGGTGCGCAAGCAGGGCGTGGGTGTGGTCTTCATCAGCCACAACGTGCGTCACGCCATGGCTGTAGGGGATCGGTTCACAGTCCTCAACCGGGGCAAGACCCTGGGTACGGCCAAGCGCGGTGAGATCACCTCCGAACAATTGCAGGATTTGATGGCTGGCGGTCAGGAACTGGCCAAGCTCGAAGGTTCGCTTGGAGGCACGGTCTGATGGTCAAATCCCTGGACGTCAGACCGCACCTCCGTCGGTGCCTCGACGTTCGCGGCTTCCTCGTTGACGGCATACACTCGGCTCAGGACCTATTGGTTCCGATTGAGATGTGACTCACGGTCTCTGAGAAGGCGGCAGTGGTGGGTGATTTGTTCCTGCTGAGCGAGCGCAGTTCGAGATCACGACAGACGCCAGGACAAGCATGTTGGCGTGGTACGAAAGGCGAGGAGGCTCGGTAGAGGACTTCGCGTTTCCCAGCCGAGCTGAGCCGAACGATCATCTGAGCACCAGGCAATACGCCCGACTGGTGGATGAGTGGGTGACCGCCATCGGTCTTCGCAAGGAGGAGTACGGTACGCATTCGCTCCGGCGCACCAAGGCTTCGCTCATCTACAAGGCAACTGGCAATCTCCGCGCCGTGCAGATCCTTCTTGGTCATACCAAGATCGAGTACACGGTCCGATATCTGGGCGTCGATGTTGAGGACGCACTAGAACTGGCAGAACACACCGAAGTCTGACGATCAGCGGCCCCACCGCAGGTGAGGCCGGACGAGTGGACACCGGGGAAGCGCGGTGTCCGGTTCGATAGCTGGAACCGGACGGTCAGCATCCACATGATCATGTCCTGTTCAAGAAGAACTCCGGACCATCGCTGAAGCGCCCTGTTCCGGTCATTCGGCGGGCCTATCGAACTCCCGAAAGCTGCCATTGCCGCAGGTCGGGGCGGCGCACCGCCCCGTTTTGCTTTTTGTCAGGTGTCGAGTTCGCCATCGGCTAACTGGCCGAGCTTGATCTGGGTGAGAAGGCTCAGCTCGTCATAGACGGTCCATTCGTCGACAATCTTGTCGTTCTTCCAGTGATAGTGGCTCATGCCCATCACCTGCACGCGCTTGCCCGTCGGGTCGCCGAGCGTGCCGAGGATGCCATAGCCGAGGTGGTGGCCCTCCATGATCCAGCGCACGGCGACCTTGGTGCCGCCCTCTTCGCAGGGATTGGAAGCCACATGCTGGATTTCGTAGGAGGCATCCGGCAGCGAGCCGATCAACCCCAGATGCTGGTGGATGATGGCCGCATGGCCATAGAGCTCCTTCATCAGCGGCCCGTGATATTGCGCATTGGGCGCATAATCCTGCGCAATGCGGCCGAACATGCGCTTGGTGAATATCTCGTGCAGCATCTCGATGGTCTGGGCTTCCACATCATTGTGGGCCAATGAGGTATCGGCTTTCTCGGCCGGCGGCGTCTGACCGACGAAGCGGCGGTTTTCGCCGATATCGAGCGAAATCAGACCCGCGTCGAACTTGGCCTTGGCGGTGCGCATTGCAAACATATGCGGATCGAGGCCAAGCTGCTGGATGATGGCCATCGTGTCGGCCACTACCCATTCCCGGTAAATCTTGTTCTGGAAGATCATGCAGTCAGCAATGGTGCGGCTGACAAATGGCTTTCCAGTTGGCGGTCCGAAATGACCATATTGGGTGTGACGGCCCGAACCGGTCACCAGATGGCTGGTAAAAAACCCATCCTTGTCATTGCCGTTCCAGATGACCTGCGTGCCCATACCGCGGCGCTCGGGGAAACTCACCAGGCGCTGGATCGTGTCGCGCACGATGTCTTCGCGATTATAGATCGTGCCGGTGGTGCCATAGAGCACGCAATTGTGGGTGTAGTGGGTATAGATCAACCCGATATCGCGCTCGTCCCAGATCTTGTGCGTACAGCGAATGATGTAGTCGACGATGTCGGTATAGATATCATCGAACCCTTCCATGGACTGGCCGCGCGGCCGATCCGTCGGCGCCAGGTCCAGATAGTCATGGCGCTCGACCTGCAGCACCTCTTCCTTGCTGATGGCCGGGGTCGTCTTGCCCTTGCCGGTGCCGTCATTCGCGCTCATCTCAACTCCTTGGTCTATTGCCTGCGCGGCATTGTTCGCATCTGCCCCGCTCAACCAGTCGCGCATATGACGCGCCACTGCGGCAGGATTTTCAAGCGGGGCAAAGTGGCCCGCATTCGGAATGGTGAAGAAACGCGCCCCGGCGATGCCACGCGCCAGTTCCTCATGGGCGGCGAGCGGACAGATCTGCTCGTCGGCGCCTGCCAGGATCAGGGTCGGTGCGCAGATGGCGCCCAGCCGGGGGCGGCTATCGGCGCGATGGATCGCCACTTCCGACTGCGCCGCCAGCACCTCGGCACCAGCGTCGCGGGCCATTGCCAGAATGATGGTTTTGAGCTTTGCATCGCCCAGATTTTTGGGCGAAACCAGCTTCTCCCAGGTATCCAGAATATAGCCATCCATCCCGACTTCCCGGGCCTTTGCTACGGCATCGCGGCGGATTTTGGCATTTGGCTCGGGGTCCGCGCGCGCCGTCGTATCGATCAACGCCAGCCGCTCGATCCGCTCTGGCGCCTGCGCCATCATCTCGAGTGCCACAATGCCGCCCAGGGAAAACCCGGCCAGCGCAAATCGCTCCGGCGCTTCGGCCAATATGCGGTCCGCCAGATCGGGCGTTGTTCGGGCGCCGGTCATGTCCATGACCCGCATGTCCGGATGGTTCAACTCTGCCATCAGCGGAGCGTAAAGCCGCGCGTCACAGACTGTACCCGGCAGCAGCAATAGTGGCACCGCCGCAACGTCACTGTCCTTGTTCATCGCTTTCGGCACGGCATGCGTGTTCATTGCAAACTTTCACTCGGGCCTCGACGAAAGACCGATCCCGCTCCCGCAAAAAACTCTGGCAAATTTTGAATACGTATGCAAGATCGTTCTGAGCCCTGAAGAGACGTCTGGCGTTAACAGTCTGCTAACAAATCGCCGTCTCGCGCTGTCGTTACGGAGACCTATTCATGACCTCATCCCCCATCCCCGGTGTCACCTACTTGAAGGCACCCGAGCGCTCCACGGTGAGCGACCATGCGCCTGTCGAAGCGCTGGTCAGCGAAATCGTCGCCAATGTCCGGGCCTATGGGGACGCAGCCGTCCGTGACTACTCGGCCAAGTTCGACAAGTCAGAGCTAGAGGTGTTCGAAGTCACTGATTCTGAACGTCAATCCACGCTGGCCGAGCTCGATCCGCAGACCCGCAAGGACACCGAATTCGCCATCGCCAATGTGCGCAAGTTCGCCGAAGCGCAACTCGCCACGATCCTGCCGCTGGAGGTCGAGACGCTCCCCGGCGTCCACATGGGCCACCGCGTGATCCCCATCGAGCGCGTCGGATGCTACGTTCCCGGCGGCCGCTATCCCCTTCTATCTGCTCCGATAATGACCATCGTTCCGGCCAAGGTCGCCGGCGTCGACGAAGTCATCGCTTGCCTGCCGCCCAATGCCCACAAGGCCATGATCGCCGGCTGCCACCTCTCCGGCGCCGACCGCATCTTCCGCGTAGGCGGCGCTCAGGCCATTGCTGCGATGGCCTATGGCACCGAAACCATTCCCGCCGTCAACAAGATCGTTGGCCCCGGCAATGCCTACGTCAACGAAGCCAAGCGCCAGGTCTTCGGCCCCGTCGGCATCGACCAACTCGCTGGCCCGTCGGAGATTTTTGTCGTCGCGGACGCTACCGGCGATGCCGAAATGATCGCCACGGATCTCCTGGCCCAGGCCGAGCACGACATCCGCACCCGTGTTGGGCTCATCACCACGGACAGGGCACTGGCCGAAGCCACGCTGGTAGAGGTGGAAGAGCAGCTTGAAACGCTTTCGACCGCCAATACCGCCCGCGAAGCCTGGATCAACTACGGCGAAATCACCGTCTGCGAGGACGAGGCCGCGATGATCGCCTATTCCGACCTCATTGCCGCCGAACACCTGCAGGTTCACACGATGGACGCCAGGGCCTTTGCCAAAAAACTCAGGAACTATGGCAGCCTATTCATCGGCGAGCTGGCCAGCGTGGTCTATTCCGACAAGTGCTCAGGCACAAACCATACCCTGCCCACCATGGGCGCCGGCCGCTATACCGGCGGCCTCTGGGTCGGAGCCTATGTCAAGATCGCCACGCACCAGTGGCTGGACGAACAAGGCGTCCAGCAGGTCGCGCCCCCTGCCGCCCGCCAGTCGGCTAGCGAGGGTCTCGAAGGCCATCGCCGCGCCGCCCAATTGCGGCTCGATCGCATGCAGGCCGGGGCAAGCTGAACGACAAAAGGGCCGGTGGAAACACCGGCCCCTCTCATTTCGTGTACCCTGTCGCGCTAGCTTATCTTATCCGCCTCAGCCCAGGCCGCCTTGAGCTTTTCGAGCGTGAAACCCGGCGCCCGCGCGGCTGACAGAATCGGCACTTCCTTGCGCATCACGACATCGATGGCTTGAGGCATGCGCCCGATATGCTCTGCCGGAATGACGACCGCGCCATGCCGGTCGGCATGGATCAAATCACCTGGCCGCACATGCATGCCGAACACCGTCACCGGGCAGTCGAGTTCGGTGACATGCACGAAAGCGTGGCTGGGACCCACTGCTCCGGCGATCACCTGATAGCCCTCATCGAGCATGCCCAGGTCGCGCAGCACGCCATTGGTAAGCGTGCCCGCAACGCCCAGCCCCTTGTGCTGGGCCACCTGCATTTCGCCCCAGAATCCGCCGATGACATGGGGCCAGTCGGTGTCCTCGATAACCACCACGTTCGGCCCGTCACCGGCAGAAACATACTCGTAATATTGCATCCTGAGGGCCCGCACCTCACTCGCCGGCTTCTGGGCCGGAGACGAGGCGCGGATCCTGGCGGTTCGCGCAAAGCCCACGACCGGCGGCAGATTGGGGTCCGCGCAGACCACAGGGAATTTCGTGAATCCCTCGGCGGTCCGCCCGCCCATGACATGTTCGAGGGCATTGCAAACGGTCGGCGTGTCCGCCTTCCGCAAAGCGGCAAGCGCTTCTGAGGTGATAGTGGGCATTGGTGCTACTCGGCCGCCTCTGCTGTGGCAAAAACCGGCGCAGCGGGGGACGCCGCACCCCGGATGGCAAAAGCAATCGCGTCGGCGGAGGCCGGGTTGCGGAACCCATGCATCAGTCCGATCGGGACCGTTAGCGTGTCGCCAGCGCCCATGATGAGTGATCCGCCCTCCCAGGAAAATTCCAGCGTGCCGGACTGCACGAAGATCACTTCCTGCTCGGCGCGAGCATGGGCGGGGATGGCGGCGCCGGTTTGCAGCTTCAGGCGCCGCAAAGTAAAGTCGTGCTTCCAGTGCCCGATGATCGGCCCGGCCTTGACCCCGTCCTGCCCGTCCACATCGCCGATGACACCTGCTTCTTCGACCCCGTCGCCAGCGAGCGGGGAGTTGGGATCGCCCTTCATGTCCCTGGCCTTGATGGCATAACTGGCCAGCTCTTCCATGGGCGGGGTCGCCAGTTCCCGCAGTTTTTCGGCGGTCGGGGGCTGTTCCAGTTCGGCGCCCTCGGGCACCTTCTCGCCCAGGGTCGTGTCCACCAGCTTGCCGCCCTTGAGGAGTTTCAGGCCGAAATCCTCAGCCATCTTGAAGACACTCGGCGCCCAGACCACTTTGCCCGGATCATCATGGCCGAGAACGACGAAGAGGAATCCGGTACCCTCATCGAGCTTTTCGAAGCCGCGGAACATGTGAGTCGGAACCGTCGCCACGTCGCCGGGCTCGACATCGATATAGCCGTCGGTCTTGTCGGGCCCGAACACAAAACGCCACTTGCCGGTGTGGACCACGAAGGTCTCGGCGGTGAGGTGGCTATGTTGGGAATTGGTGCACCCGAAGGGCTGGCGCGCGGCGCCGACATTGAAGCCGTGAGCCTCTGGGATATGCACGACCTGCGCCGGGTTTTCCGATACACCCGGTCCGATAATGGTGAAATTCTCCTTGCGGTCCGAGCCCGGCGTGCGGGCGTCGATGAAGGCGTTGCGCAACCCCTTGAGGTCCGCATAGCGCACTAGGCGCTTTTCCATTTCCGCTTGGGTCCAAGTCTTCTGGGTCATGATGAAATCCCCTTTCGGAGGGCAGGATAGCATTTTTGCATTCGTATGCAATATCAGTTTGAAGCATGGCAAAGCCATGTCCATTTCGGGCGAATTTCTAAACTTTGCCGGGTTTGTAGATGCGTCGGCCGTCGATTTCGACAATGCCGGTCTTGGGCAGGCGCGCGGAGCTGCGCACGATCAGGTCGCCGCTCAGGATGCGATGCTCGGCTTCGATCTCGCCGCTCGAGATCTGGCCCATCAGAATGTTGACGGTGGCTTCGACCATGCGCGTGAGCGGCTGACTCACCGTCGTGATGCCATAGGAGCTCCAACGCGCCGGGCCCACATCGTCATAGCCGACGATGGACAGGTCATCGGGGATTGAAAGCCCGAATTCGTAACGCGCGACATCCATGACGGCCACGGCCATGTGGTCATTGGCGACGAATATGGCATCGGGCCGGTCGTCACGCGACAGCAGTTTGCGCGCCGCAGCCTCGGCTTCAGCGCGGTCGTAGTTGCCCACTTCGAGCAGGATTTCGGCATGCCCTGCCTCGGTCAAAGCATCCTGGTAGCCGGCGAAGCGATCGCGATTGGTGGAGGAGCTTTCGACGCCAGAGATGTAGCCGAAACGCCTATGCCCGCCCGCGAGCAGAAATTCGCCAATGCGCCGGCCGCCTTCGCGATTGCGGGTGGTGACGCTGGAGACAGCATCGCGCTCGGTCGTCCGGTTGAACAGAACGACTGGGATGCCCGCCGTCGCGCATTCTTCCGACAGTTGCGAAGACAGCGTGGTCGAGGCGAGGATGATGCCGTCGACCCGGTACTGCATGAGCTGATCAAACACCGGATCGCTGTCGCGGTCCATGTGACCGGTAAACAGCAGGAGGCGGTAGTTCTCCTTGACCAGCAACCGGCCAAGCTCCTCAAGCACGTCCGGGTAGAAGAGGTTTTCGAGATAGGCCATCACCACGGCTATGATGCGGGAGCGATTGGTGATCAGCGAGCGAGCAATGGCATTGGGCCGGTAGCCCAGTTCCTGCGCCGCGGCCATGACCTTTTCGCGGGTCTTGGGGGAGATGGAGGCGCCAGGCGTAAAAGTGCGGGAGACAGCAGACTGCGAGACGCCTGCGCGTCGTGCGACCTGTGAGGAGGTCACCCCCGACTTTTTTACTCCGCTGTCCATCCGCCATCCACCAGAAGCGCCGTGCCGGTAATCAGCGACGCCGCGTCTGAGGCCAGAAATACAATCGGCCCCATGATATCCTCCACCTGCCCGAGCCGGCCAAGCTTGATCTTCGATAGGACCCAGGAGCGGAAATCAGGATCGCTCAAGTTCCTAGCCGTCAGCTCGGTTTCGATAAAGGTCGGGCAGACCGTATTGACCCGAATATCGCTGGCGCCGAGCTCGATGGCCAAGGCTTTTGTCAGACCTTCAACAGCATGTTTGCTGGCGGCATAGACAGCGCGACTGGGCCCACCCACATGCCCCATCTGCGAAGAGACGTTGATGACCGAGCCACCGAGACCTTCTTCCCGCAGTCTGGCAACGACGGCCTGGGTGACAAAAATCGTCGCGCCGAGGTTGATCTGCATCACCGCCTGGTAGTCCGCTGGGGTAATGCCTGCAAGGTCGCTGTGGCGGGCGGTGCCGGCGGAATTGACCAGAACATGGAAGGGCTGGCTGTCCGCCACAAAGCTGCGCACGGCGTCGAAATCGGTGATGTCGAGGGCGACACCCTCCACCGACCAGCCGCTTGAAGCCATGGCGTTGACGACCTGCTCGACGTCGGCGGCCGTGCGTGCCGCAACGGTCACATGCGCGCCAGCTTCCGCCAAAGCCACCGAGGCCCCCAGCCCGATGCCGCGCGTGCCCCCCGTGACCAGGGCGCGCTTGCCGCCGAGGCGGAAACTGGGGGTCTTGGGAAAATGCATCTACCTAGGCCTTGGTGGTCGGAGCGGCAGCGGTACCATAGGGCACATTGCGACGGCCATAGCGGCGGACACGAATATTGGCCTGCTCGGCATGGCCGACAAAACCTTCCAGCATGGAAAGGCGCGAACCATATTCACCGATCCTTGCCGATGCTTCGTCGGTGGTCACCGTCTGCCAGGTGCAGGTCTTGAGGAATTTGCCAACCCAGAGGCCGCCGGTATAGCGCGCCGCTTTCATCGTGGGCAGGGTGTGGTTGGTGCCGATGACCTTGTCGCCATAAGCCACATTGGTGCGCGGGCCCAAAAACAGCGCGCCGTAATTGGTCATGTTGTCCCGGAACCACATATCGCGATCGGTCATCACCTGCACATGCTCTGAAGCAATCCGGTCGGCCTCAACCAGCATTTCATCGTAGTCTTCACACACGATCACCTCGCCATAATCGGCCCAGGATTTGCGCGCCATGTCGGCTGTGGGCAGAATTTCGAGCAGCCGCTCGATTTCGGTCATTGTGTCGCGTGCCAGCTTTTCCGAATTGGTCAGCAGGATGGCCGGCGAATTGGGGCCATGCTCGGCCTGCCCGAGGAGGTCCGTGGCACAGAGTTCGCCATCCACCGTCTCATCGGCAATGACCAGAGTTTCGGTGGGACCGGCAAACAGGTCAATGCCGACGCGGCCGTAAAGCTGCCGCTTGGCTTCCGCCACAAAGGCATTGCCGGGCCCCACCAGCATATCGACCGGATCGATGGTCTCGGTGCCGATGGCCATGGCGCCGATGGCCTGGATACCACCCAGGACATAGATTTCGTCTGCGCCAGCCATGGCCTGTGCCGCCACGATGGCAGGAGCGGGCTTGCCGTGGAAAGGGGGCGCGCACGTGATGACGCGCAGGCAGCCGGCCACCTTAGCGGTCAGCACCGACATATGCGCCGAGGCCAGGAGCGGATATTTTCCGCCCGGCACATAGCAGCCCACCGCGTTGATCGGCACGTGCTTGTGGCCCAGCGTGACGCCCGGCAAGGTCTCGACGGCGAGGTCGAGCATGGTGTCCTTCTGCTTCTGGGCGAAGTTGCGAACCTGTTTCTGCGCAAACTCGATGTCGGCTAGGTCCTGATCGGTTAGCTGCGCCTTGCAGTCGTCGATCTCCTTCTGGCTCAGCCGGAAGTCTTCGCGGTCCCAATTATCGAACTTTAGCGACAGCTCGCGCACGGCAGCATCGCCCCGCTTTTCGATGTCGCCAAGAATGGTCTCGACCGTCGCGCGGACCTGACGATCCGCCTCCGCCCGCTCTTCAATGTCCTTACCGCGCTTCAGCCAAATGGGCATGGGTGCCTCCCTTGAGAGTTGTTTCAATGGCCGCATACGTATGCAGCAAGTTGTTTCATAGCGCGCAGAACGCGAAGTTCGACTGTCTCATCTAGGCCCTGGTGGCCTTTGCAGGTGGATATCGGTGGCCCGCTCATAAGCGTGGCCGAACTGCACAATTCGGGATTCCTCGTTGTGCCGCCCAATGATCTGCATGCCGATCGGTAGGCCCGCGTGAAAGCCGACGGGCAGGGCCAGCACGGGATGGCCCGAGACGTTGAAGCCGATCGTGCGCATGGGCGTCCATTGCGCCTCTTTCTCGAAGGGCGCAGCGGGGAGCGCGGTAGTCAGCGCGCCGACCGTAATGAGCACGTCATGCTCGTCCAGCAGGTCATTTATACTCGCCCGGAAGACCGCGCCGGCATCGTGCGCTTTGGCCAATTCAGCGTCGCTCAGCGCCAGACCGGCCGCGAGGCTGAGATAGGCGCGGCGGCCATAGTCTTGCGGATGATCACGCAGGTTGCCGGCGTGCAGCTTGAAGCTCTCTGCATGTAGGATCGCGGCGACCGCCACTTCGATATCCGCATAGTGGGGCATTTCGACTTCGTTTACCGCAGCGCCAAGCCGTGACAACTCCGAAACCGCGGCGTCGATAGCGACGACGATCTCGGGCATGGTCTGTGGATCATGGGCAAACCAGTTGCGCGCATAGCCGATCCGTAGCCCAGATAGAGGTTCACCGAGCCGCGAACCGGCGGCTTCTTGTCCCGCCCGACCCGTCAGGACATCCAGGGTCAGCGCGGCCTCGGCCACCGTTGCGCTGACTGTCCCAACATGATCGAGGCTGGGTGCCAGGTCGAGCACTCCCACGGTGGGCACGCTGCCCAAGGTGGGCTTGAGACCCACCGTGCCACAGTAAAAACTCGGTCCGCGCACCGAACCGCCAGTATCGGTGCCTATGGAGGTCCGGACCAAGCCACCTGCCACGGCCGCAGCACAGCCCGAAGACGACCCGCCGGTAATGTGGTCGAGGTTCCATGGATTGCGGGCGGGAGGAAAGAGGCCCCGCTTGTCGGGTCCGACCGTCGCCCATTCATAGGTTGCGAGCTTGCCGATGATGACGGCACCCGCCGAGCGCAACCGCCGCACGACTTCCGCGTCGCTGTCGGCAGTCGCGTCCGCCCGGCCCGGCGCATTCGCCGTTGTGGGCACACCGGCGACATCGATCACGTCCTTGATGCCCACGGGAATGCCATGGAGCGGACCGCGGTCAATCCCGTCGGCCAGTTCGCGATCGGCGCGTACCGCGTCGGCCAATGCGTCGTCCTCCAGCACACGGTAGAAGCTGAGATAGGCCGGATCGCGCTCGGCAATACGCCCCAGTGTGGCCTCTGTCAGGGCTTTGGCCGTCAGCCGTCCATCGCGCAGACGCGCGCCCAGCGCGACGATGTCGAGGTCGCAAATACTGTCATCCTGCCTGGTGGGTGTTGACGCGAGCACTTGCGCGGCCAGCCCGTCATGCATCCAAGAGGCGAGCTTTTCGACGCCTGATGCCTCGTCGGCCGTCAGCTCAAGCCCCGCCGCCTCCAGGGCCGCCTTGAACCGATCAACGAATGCGCCGTCCCGCGCCATGGTTCAAGCCTCGATCCGCGCGCCGCTGGTCTGGTCGAAGAGGTGGCAGGCCGAAGCCGGAATGGCAATCCGGGCGACATCGCCAATATTGCCTCGGTAGTCCTTGCCCACCTTGATCGACACCAGTTCCCCGGCCACGCGCATGGAGAGCATCGTGGCTTCGCCCAGAAGCTCAACCGTATAGATGGGTGCCTCGATCTGCCCACCGGTACTGGCAAGGCTCGCATCCTCGGCCCGAAAGCCCAGCGTCACGGCCCCGCTGGCCAAATGCGGCAGGCCTTCGATCCTGATCCCCTGGCTGGTAAAGACACCGTCCTTGACCTCGCCGTTCACCAGGTTCATCGCCGGCGAGCCGATGAAGCTGGCAACAAAGGTATTGGCCGGCCGGTCATAGATTTCCATCGGCGTGCCGACCTGCTGCACCACGCCCTTGTTCATCACCACCACGCGGTCGGCCAGCGTCATGGCTTCGATCTGGTCGTGCGTCACGTAGATCGTCGTGGTCTTGAGCGCGTGGTGTAAGTTCTTAATCTGCGCCCGGGTCGAGACGCGCAGCTTGGCGTCGAGGTTGGATAGCGGTTCGTCCATCAGGAACGCGTTTGGTTCACGAACAATGGCACGAGCGAGGGCGACGCGCTGACGTTGACCACCCGAAAGCGCTGCCGGGCGCCGCTCTAGGAACGGCTCCAGCTCCACCATCGCCGCCGCCTTCATGACCCGTTCATGATGCTGGTCCTGAGGCACTTTGCGCACCTTCAGGGGGAAGCGGATGTTCTCGTAGACCGTCATGTTCGGATAGAGCCCATAGCTCTGGAACACCATGGAAATGTCACGATCCTTGGGTTCGAGCTTGTTGACCAACCGGTCGCCGATCCAGATTTTGCCTTCGGTGATTTCCTCGAGTCCGGCAATCATCCGCATGGTCGTGGTCTTGCCGCAACCCGAGGGGCCGAGCAGCACCAGGAATTCCTGGTCGGCTATATCGAGGTTGAAATTATCGACACCGATAAACTTGTTCCAGCGCTTGGAGACATTCTCGAGACGGATCTGGGCCATTGGATCAGCCTTTCACGGCGCCGGCGGTCAATCCGCTGACGATCTGACGTTGGAAGAAGAGGACGAGGATAAAGAGCGGCACTGTGGCCGAAACCACGGCGGCTACCGCGAACATCACATTGCCGGTTTCCTGAATGGAGCCGAGGAAGCTCGAAATCTTGGGCACCATAGTCTGGTTCTCGGCGCTCAGCAGCATAGCCGTGACGGCGAAGTCATTGTAGCCCAACAGGAAGCTGAAGAGCCCCGTCGTCACCACGCCCGGCCACATGACCGGCATGATCACCATGCGGAAAGCCTGGAAACGGGTGCAGCCATCCACCATTGCGCTCTCATCCAGATCCTTGGGGATCGAGAGAAAGAAGGAGTGCAGCATCCACAATGTGAACGGCTGATTGATAGCCACCAACACGATGATCGAAGTGGGCAGTACGCCCCAGATATTGAGCTGGAAAAAGGGCAGCAGATAACCCGAGACCAGAGTGATATGCGGCATGGCGCGGAAGACCAGCGCGGCGATCAGGATCCAGAACGCATAGTTCTTGCCCGAGCGCGCCAGGGCATAGCCGCCCAGAGTGCCCAGGGTCAGCGAAATTGTGGTCACACAGATGGTGACGATGATCGTATTGAACGCCGCCTTCCAGAAATCCCGGGTGATCCAGGCGCCGTAATAGCCGTCCCCCGTGAACGCCGCACCGGTCTCCCGGATTGTCGCCGTGCCGAAAATGGCATTCCACCAGCTTTCGCGGGAGAAGAAATCGGCCTCGACCTTGAATGATCCCCAGACCGTCCAGAGAAAAGGCACGGCCGCCAGGATCACCCAGAAAACGATAAAGCCGTAGATGAGCGCATTGAGCAAAACGGGGCGCTTGTGTTCCATCGCCTCAGACATGATCACACCGCCTTGTGCTTGAATTCGCGCCAGGTGCGCACCAGCACCGGCGAAAGGAGGATGACGACGCCAAGAATGGTCAGCACTGAGGTCGCGCCCGCCGAACCAAACTGCTGCGAGTCTCCGGTCAGATCGTTGTAGATCAGCCAGCTCAGCGAGGTGGCATTGGCCTCTGCGGAGAAGCCGACAATCGGCTCGAACACCCGGAAATTGTCCATCAACTGCACGAGCGCCACGAATGTCGCGAGTGGCGCCAGATGCGGGATGATGACGTAGCGGATGCGCTCCCACCGCGAGGCGCCATCGATCATTGCCGATTCCAGCGTGTCGCCGGGTACGGTTTGCAGGCCTGCATAAAAAACCACGAAGGAGAAGGGCGCGTTTGTCCAGACCCCATAGGTCAGCAGCGCCCCCCAGGTCAGCGCGGGAGACGCGCGCAGCGACAAGGTCGGATCATTGAAGATGTGCTGGATGGTGGCGCCCAAAATGCCATTGGGACTAAGCATCCAGTAGAGGATCAGCGAGCCGATCAGCGGCGTGATGATCATCGGCAATAAGGAAAAGAAGATGATTGGACCCTTGGTCACCTTGGGTAAGGCGTTGACCGCCAGTGCAATGGTGAAGCCCAGCGCCATGGCCAGCGGCGTCACCACAAAGCAATAGACCAACGTGAAGATCAGCGCCTTGTAGAAGGGCAGATTAAGAACCTGTGCCCACTTCGTGCCGAAGTCGCGATCGCTGGCGAGGATGGACCCCAGCTCGGCAGTGGCCAGGTGCGCGCGGTTCACATAGGTGCCCAATCCATTGACGCGTCCGAGGGGTTGGTCTTCCCGCAGCTCCGCCGTCGCCGCGGTATCGACAAGTAGTTCCTTCGAGCAGCCACCGAAGGGCTGGCAATTCTCGACTTCTACCATGACTTGCTCATGGCTGACATAAAGCGACTGCACCACGACCGAGACAATCGGCAAGGCGATAAACAGCACCATGGCGATTAGCGAAGGCAGTATGAAAGCAAAGAATGTCTTGTTCGGCATTGCCTGCCTCTCTCAAAGCGCTGGGCCGTTCAGCAATTATGATGTTGTGGCCAGGCTTGACGCAAAGTCGATATCGAGGAGAACGACGGGCCATTCCGACGGCCAGTCCGGGTGACCTCCCCCCTTGCGGGAGGAGGCGCAGTATGTCCCGGAGACGGCTATTGCAGGAAGCCGGCCTCGCGAGCGGCGGTGTCATAGGCGGCCTTAACGTCGGCCAGTGCCTGGTCGGCATCCTCCGATCCCGCGACGAATTCCGCCAGTTCGGTCGACAGGGCGGTGTGCAACAGGCCCATATAAGGCTGCATCGGATAGGCACGGGCACCACCATTGGCGTTGGCAATCACGCCAACGGATGCCGGCCCGGGTTCGTAGCCGGCGATGAGCCACGTCGCGACGTCCTTATTGGCCATCATCATGTCCGGGCTGATCCCGTGCACCATGGCCTGGAAAGAAGCGGCGGCGTCCTCATCGGAGATATTCTTGGCGATCGTGAAGCCATCCCACCAGAGCGCTGCCGCGGGTATGGAACCACCGCCAATGGTCGGGGCTGCCGTCAGCACGGTGTTTTCGACCACGCCTTCGACCGCACCCTCATCATCGAGAATGGCGCCGCCCAGCGAACCCCACTCATTCATTATAGCGACATTGCCGGCCTCATACTCCTTCTGGATTTCGGTGGCGTCGTAGGTGAGATAGTCCGGATCCATGAAAGCCGTCATCTCACGCATGACGCGCAGCACTTCGCGCCCTTGCTCGTTATCAATGGTGAGCTCTGCGCTGCCCGGCGCAAAGAACTCTGCGCCAGTCCCGAGATAGGAATTGACAAACTCGGCGGCCAAATCCCAACCCGGCTTGACCGAGGCAGCCAGCGGATAGTCCATGAGGCCCGCTTCCTTGATCTTGGCCGCGGCAGCCAGAACCTCGTCATAGCTGGTGGGCGGCTCGACACCGGCCTGTTCCAGAATATCCTTGCGATAGAACATGTGCTGGCCGTTGCCCATGAAGGCGATAGCCATGATCTTGCCGTCGATCTTGACAAGCTGGCTGGGCAGCAGGTCCTGGCCATACTGGGCCACGAGGTCATCGAGTGGGCGGATCACGTCGCCATTGAGCAGCGGGACGATTGAGTTGTTCGCAACCACTGCGACCGTATACTCGGCAGGGTTGATGGTAAGTGCCGGGACTTGGATTTCCTTGTGTTCGGCTGTCGCATTAGCCGCAACGGCAACAGCGTCCGAAGCACATTCCTGTGCCGTCGCATTGATGGTCCGCAGCGCTTCGAAGTCGTTGCTCAAAATGCGCACCGAACCGGCCTCGATGCCGCAATCGGCGAGGGCAGCGCCCGTCCCCAGGGCCAGTGCAATCGCCGACACGGCGAGCGTAAGGATGGGCTTCATCTTGGTTCTCCTGACTTTGGGTACTGGGTACCCACCCTCGTTGCGCTTGCCCGCGTTGGCGGGGCACAACATTCAACGTTCCAACCCTCTGCATACGTATGCGATCCATTTTGCATTCGTATGCAAAACCTAGCTAAGCACATCATTCAGCGGTGCGCAATGGTCCTGTGTCTGCTGGTGAACCACCGTTTCTAGCGGTGCAGGCTAGCACCACCTGCACGATAGATTGGGCGTGCCAATATGGGAAAACAGCGGCAGCTGGTCCGCTTTCGACTGCCTGTAGCCAAAAGCCGACAGCCCGCAAACGGCCCCGCTTATGGCGTTGCCGGAGAGGATTGTGGGGTAGGGGGTTTCCACAACCCGCCGGGCAGGTGCGCGCCACCATTCAGTCACTGGAAGCGCCCTAGCGATATCCTGTTAGCCGTCGGAACGAATAGGTTCATGGCTTGGCTCGAAGTGGGTTTTTAGATCAGTAAGTACGCCAGATGCCCGGCGTCCCTAGTTCGATCAGATGCTTATCGGGGTCGCGGAAGTATAGGCTTCGGCCGCCTCGATCCCAAGCCATTCGTGCCTCGACCGGGATGTTGAGGGTCGCAAGATGGGCCTCCCAATCGTCCAGCTGTTCGGCGTCGATGGCGAAGCAGAAATGGGTCGGGCCGGACCCATCATGGGGCGGGATCGTACCTCCCGCCAACACGACTTCGTCGAGGGTTGCACCCCGCTTGAACAGCAGGAAGACGGTAGAAGCGCCTGCATCATAGGCCACGACGCGGTCGTCGCGGACAAGGGCTGAAAAGCCAAAGACTGTATCATAGAACGCGCTGGCACTGGGGATGTCATCGACGTATATCGCCATTTCGACAATGCGGTTGACGCCGGGTTTTGGTCGCGTGGACATTGAAATCTCCAATTTCGGGTTCGATCGGCGGAGCCGGACGGTGCCCGGTTCAAGGCAACGATAGTCAAACTCGCGGGCAACGGCGCAGAACATCGGTAGGACGCTAGTTCGCACTCGTCCAGATGCGACCATCGTCCCAAACGCAGCGGATCTGAGCAAGCAACCTTGGACTAGTTTGTCTCCGGCCATCGCTTCGGTCGCGATGGCCAAAACTTTGCCTGGTTCCGCCGGGAGCGGTTAGGGCAACGTCGTGACCTGTCGTTGGTGCGTCGATGTTAGGTCCGCTCGAGGAGGGGCACCATGTTCAAGGCGCTCAAGACTGAACTCAGCGAAGTTTTGCACCTGAGCAAGGATGCGCTCCATATTCATCTGGGGCTGGCGATCTATCTGGTCGTCCTGCTGACTTTGGCGCGGGGGCGTCGGCTCTGTCCCCCCCGGGCTACCGTGCTTGTGTTTGCGCTTTTCAACGAAGCCGTCGACATCTTCCATCATGGGCCGTCCACGTCTGAACTGGTGGTTCGGTGAAAGACATCGTCAACACCATGCTCTGGCCGACTGTGCTTCCGGTCGTGACCCATGTGCTGCTCCGCCGCGCTCATCGGACCGATGGCGCGAGCGGAGCAGTTGCCTCGGAGGATTGACGTCAGCCGTAAACAACCTCAGTCATCATGCCCGTGGCCATGTGATAGAGGTTGTGGCAGTGGAACAGCCAGCGCCCGGGATTGTCGGCGTCGAAGCTAATGCCTACTGTCGCCATCGGTGGCACGAGAACGGTATCGCGTACTGCGCCGTTCAAGGCCCGGCCATTGAGTGACGTGACCTGGAAATGGTGGCCATGCAGGTGCATGGGGTGGGCCATCATCGAGTGGTTCATGATCTCAAGCGTCACCCGTTCGCCCTCAGTCACCCTCAGCGGGCGGCGATTGGGCCAGGGCGCATTGTCCAGGTTCCAGGCATAGGGCGCCATTGACCCCATGATCATCGTCTGGATCGTGCGGTCCGCTGCCTTGGACGCAAGAGGATGGCGCGAAGCCAGCTTCTCTTCCAGCGACAGATCGACCGGGACCTCGACCTGCTCCGCAACTCGGGAAATTTTCGAGACTTCGGCGCCCTTGACCGCAATGATGACGCCCGTGCGGTCCGCAAGTCCTTCGACTTGAGCCAGCACAGGAAGCATCGATTTGCCCTTCATGTCGATCAGCAGGTCCAGCCGCTGGGCAGCCGCCATCGGGAAGCGACTGCCGGTGATCGGCTCGACGTCGTTGCCGTCCACAGCCAGAACGGTGGCTTGGGCATCACCGAGATTGATCCAGAAGGCACTCGAGGTTGCGCCATTGATCAGGCGCAACCTGACCCTGCCATTTGGCTCCGTGCGGATGACCTGCGGGTCGTCAAGCGTTCTATCATTGGCAAGGAAGGCGTCGTATGCAACGTCATTGAGATCCATGGACATCATTCCATGGTCCATGCCGCCCATCATCATGCCGCCACTCATGGCCGTGTTGTCACTTCCGTGCATGCCGTGGCCGCCGATATCGCCGCCTGTCAGCTCCGCAAGAATCTCTTCGGGGCTACGGAACGAAAAATCGTGCAGGAGGACAGTTTCATCCTGCAGGTCCGCCGCCTCATCCTCAGCGGTATAGACGACGAGCGGCGCGGCGAGGAGAGACTGCTCCTGTAGACCGTGGTGCGAATGCATCCAATGCGTGCCGCTCCGTGCCGGGAAGTCGAAGGACCGTATTTCGCCGGCTCCCAATGGCGAGACATAGCCGGTGTCGGAGACACCATCCTGTGCAGGATCGGGCACCTGGCCGTGCCAGTGGATGATGGTCTCGGTGCCGATCTGGTTTTCGAGGTCGACCAGAAAGCGTTCGCCGGCAGGGAGGAACAGGCCTTGCCGGCCAAGTTCATTGCGGATGCCGAAAACATCAGCGGGTTTGCCCAGGACATCGATGACGCGGCGCTCCGCAACCAGGGTTCGGGTGGATGACTGTTGTGCCAAGGCAAAGCGCGGAATGGTCACACTGCCGGCGAGCGCGAGGGATGCGCCAAGGAAGGCGCGACGGGAGAGCTGCTTGCTCATGGAAAACTCCAATATCTGAAAGAGGGATCGGCCCACAGGCCATCAATGGGGCTTCAGATATGGATGGGGGGCCGAAACAGCGGCGGGTGCCAGGACGGAGACCAATGGGTCACCCTGAATGGCGCAACGAGGTGATGTGATGCATGGTCCTGCGCGGCGACAACAGATAGCTGCAAGCCGGTACAAGAGGGACAAAGCTGTTGCGGGCAGTCGTCGCCAATGGGCTCATTCGCATCGCCTGACATCTCAATGCTGTGACCGTGATGGTCGCAGGGTTCGGCTGTGGTCGTCTCAGTGTGATGCGTTGCGGCATGTGTCGTCGAAGCAAGGACCATCGAGGCGTTGAGCGTCAGCGCCATCAACAAGGTCAGCAGTGCTTGAACTATCCGCTTCATATGTGCTCGATGACCGACTTGGTTTGATCTGGCCCCGCTATCTGCCCGGGTCAAGTGGTTAAACCCGTTGGTGACCGGCGAACCGCATGAACACAAAGTCGCTCGAACCGTCGAATGCCACAACGGCGTACTGGTCGGGCTCGCTGCCTGCGGGGCCTTCCATGCCCGGTGAACCGATAGGCATTCCCGCAACTGCCAAACCTCTGACCTGCGGTCGTTGATCAAGCAAGGCGACGATGGCCTCTGCAGGCACATGACCTTCAATCACATATCCGTCAATTGTCGCCGTGTGGCATGAACGAAGCTCGGCGGGGACCCCGAGACTGGTCTTAACGGCCTCCATCTCTTCGATCTCTTCGACGTCAACCGAAAATCCGGCTCGCTCAAGGTGGCGCGCCCAACCGGTGCAACAACCACACCAGGGATCTTTCTTGATCGAGATTGCCGGGCTTGCGTCCTGCGCCAGCGCCGGCCCCAGCAAGGTCGCGCCCGCGAGGCTCAGGGCGCCGATGGCGAAAGTACGTCGGGTGATCAGCATGAGCAGCCTTTCGATCCATAGAAATCGGTCAATTCATGCGCGGTCATTCTGTCCGCGTGATGGCAAGCCGGACAAAGCAACCATAGGACTGCTTTGCCCGGTTGGCATTGATCTGGGGTAATCAGGCAGCCAGCGTGCCGGTATAGCCCGCCAGCTTGATGGCGTCAGCGATGTCCTGCGCGGAGCGGGCCGTTTCCACCTGAACCGTGCGAGCAGCGACGTCGATCTTGATTTCGCAAGCCGGATCGGTGCTTTTGACGGCCTTCTCAAGGGTCGAGGCGCAATGGCCACAGGTCATGTCCGAGACGGTGAAGTTATACATGTCGTGTCCTTTTTGGTTGAGACACGCTGGAAATGGTTCTTCCCACGGTGGGAGGGTCAAGTCCCAATTTGCAGATTTTTCGCCTCACCATTTCTCGCAAGAAAGTGCTTGACCTTACCAACGTTGGAAGGCGCAGATGAAATGGCAGTCGAAATGAAAGGACTGCAAAATGTCTACGGACACCATCTCATCCGGATCCAGTTTCGAGTTCCCGATTGAAGGCATGACCTGCGCGTCCTGCGTACTGCGCGTCGAGAAGGCGATTGCAGCCGTTCCTGGTACGATCAAGGCCATTGTCAACCTGGCCACTGAGCGGGCGAGCGTTGAAACCGATGGATCGGTACAACCCGGTGCTATCATCGCCGCCATCAACTCGGCCGGTTATGAAACCAGCGTCGAAGGCTTTGAACTCGAAATCGAAGGCATGACCTGCGCTTCTTGCGTCGGACGCATCGAGCGGGCTCTGTCCGCCGTGCCCGGCGTCGTCAGTGCCAGTGTCAATCTCGCCACTGAAAAGGCCACCATCAGGGCAACGGGCGGTCTGGTGACGCGCGCCGTGCTTGAAGCGACCGTCAAGGAGGCCGGCTATGACGTCCGTCAGGTCGCGTCCGAAGCCGGTGCCGAGCCGGTCCCCGCCGCCGATCGCAAGGCGGCAGAGGCGCGCAAGCTCAGCTGGGCCTTTGGCCTCTCGGCCGTGTTGACCGCCCCGCTCTTCGTCATGGAAATGGGCTCGCACTTCATTCCGGCGGTGCACATGTTCATCATGAACACCATCGGCATGCAGACCAATCACTATCTGCAATTCATCCTGGCCACCGTCGTCCTGTTTGGGCCCGGTCTGCGCTTCTTCCAGAAGGGTATTCCGGCCTTGCTGCGCGGCACCCCGGACATGAACTCGCTCGTCGTCCTGGGCACGTCGGCCGCCTGGGGTTTCTCCGTCGTCTCCACCTTCTTTGCCGGGCTGCTCCCTGCCGGAACCGCCAATGTCTATTATGAAGCGGCAGCGGTCATCGTGACGCTGATCCTTCTGGGGCGTCTTCTTGAAGCGCGCGCCAAGGGCCGCACCAGCCAGGCCATCCAGCGCCTCGTCGGCTTGCAGGCCAAGACCGCGCGCGTTGTACGCGATGGGGCCGTGATTGAATTGCCGCTCGACGCCGTCCGCGCCGGGGACCGCATCCAGATTCGCCCCGGCGACAAGGTTCCGGTCGATGGCATGGTCCGGTCCGGCGAGTCCTATGTTGACGAAGCCATGATCACCGGCGAGCCTATTCCCGTCCGCAAGGTGGAGGGCGACGAGGTCGTTGGCGGCACGATCAACAAGACCGGCTCCTTCGAATTCGAAGCCACCAAGGTCGGCGCCAACACGCTTCTGGCCCAAATCATCCGCATGGTCGAGGCCGCACAAGGCTCCAAGCTGCCCATCCAGGCGCTGGTTGATCGTGTCACCGGGGTCTTTGTCCCGATCGTCATTGCAATCGCTCTGGCCACCTTTGCCGTCTGGTTTGT
>Ga0066837_10000098_pt1 | contig 34544 bp, 42 predicted proteins | sample ETNtaG_25_FD_66730 | JGI IMG/M metagenome (GOLD analysis project Ga0066837, IMG submission 66730) | Marine microbial and viral communities from oxygen minimum zone, Eastern Pacific Ocean - ETNP201302SV86 | ecosystem: Environmental > Aquatic > Marine > Oceanic | place: Pacific Ocean: Eastern... | reverse complement strand
CATCGTGTGTGTCCGAGAACAACGACCTCCGACGAAGACCCCGCGAGGGCTTGATGGAGGAGTTCATCGGAGCGGATGGCTGTTCTTAGAGCGTTGCTGTTATCGCCTAGTTCGCCGATCTCTGCAGCGTTCTTGTATACGAAGGAGATGTGGTCACCCAAGTTACGGGTTGCGCCTGACCGCAAGACTGGATCGGAGAACCGGGAACCCTTGAGTGCTTGGTTTGGGAGGCCGTGGTTAGTTACGAAAACTTGAAGTCCGGCAGAATCACGTCCACGAACTTCAAGTCGATCAATAGCTGACAGCGCAGTTTGAATCGACATCAATCCAGGCAGGGCACTCTGTTGTGGTGCACCTTGGGCGAGATCAATGATCGCTTCCGCATTACGCAGGCGATCTCGTTCTATGCCCCATAACGCGTCGCGAACTTCAACTAGAGCGGAGTTAAGGGTTTCTGTGTCAACGGTGAGTTGGTCGAGACGACTATCGATATTCGTTAGAGCACTATGAGCTCGTTCCATCTCACCCGCGACGACAAGCGCTGCAGGCCGATCGAAGACCAGCATTCGGATCCCTGGCAGTGTCCGTAGTTCTTGGTCTATTGCCGCGAGAACATCGGCCGCTTTCTTGGTTTCCGTGATCATTGAGTCAAGTTCTCCGGGCGCGGAGACGAGCGTTTCGACGGCTGCGCTGAGCCGCGGGAGAACGTCTTCGGCGGTAAGCGCCGATCCGTTATCTTGTCCGCGGAGGACGGCGATGATGCCGCACATGGTGATGAGGGTAGCGGCGGGTTAGGCCCTCTTATCCGCGACCTATTCCATAGTGCGTTTAATCGCATCGGCGAGATAGTCAGCTTCGCGTTGTGCCGTAGCCTTTTCGGTCGCTTCCACCATGACTCTGACAACGGTTTCAGTGCCACTCGCGCGGATGAGAACTCGGCCCGTACTGCCTAGTCGCTTTTCAGCGTCAGCAATTTCTTGGTTGAGATAGCTAGGCAACTGAGTCGAGTTTGATGTGACGGGAACGTTGATGAGCACTTGGGGGAACTGGTGCATGGTTTCGCCCGCGAGGTCCGAACTCTTTCTTCCTGATCGAAGCACGAGGTCAGCGAGAAGCGCCCCAGTGAGCAAACCATCCCCTGTGGTGGCGAGATGTCGAAAAACCAGGTGCCCGGACTGTTCACCACCAAGAACGGCTGCTCCGGCGTCCAGTTGAGCGAGAACGTTGCGATCACCTACGGGGACCTCGATCATCGTGATGTCCGCCTGTTGTAGGGCTTGGCGCAAGCCGAGGTTTGACATCACAGTGGCAACAACGCTTCGGTTGGCGAGCTGGTTTCGTTGAGCGAGATCTTTTGCGAACATGCACAGTTGCCGGTCACCGTCGATGACCGCGCCGTCGGATGCGACAGCTATGAGACGATCGGCGTCTCCGTCCAGGGCTAGCCCCAGGTCGGCTTGTTTCGCCACGACTGCCCGAGTGATTGTAGATACGTGGGTTGATCCACAGTGTTGGTTGATGTTACGACCGTCGGGTTCGGCGTGAATAGCTTCGACGCGCGCCCCGAGCCGTGTGAAGAGCGGTTCGGCGATATGTGAGGCGGAACCGTTTGCACAGTCGATGACGATGTGTAGGCCTTCCAAACGCCGCTTTTCTAGTGCGTTTTCGATTGAGGCGGACCAGAGTTGGAGAGGGTCCGAGTGTTCGTTAACAATTGGGGGTGCCTCATCAAGTGACCGGGCAGGGTCTTTGAGTAGCGTTCCCAGTCGGTTCTCGATCGCTGTCTGTTCTTGGTCGTGGAGTTTTCTACCTCCGGGGGCGAAAATCTTGACGCCATTGTCGGTCCAGGGATTGTGGGAGGCCGATATCACCACTCCAGCGCAGTTTTCTACCTTCGAGAGGTAGGCGACAGTGGGTGTAGGGACCACTCCTGCGTCAACGACACTTCGTCCCGTGTTAGCTATAGCTCGTGCCATCGCCTGGGACAGGGACAGGCCTGATTCTCGGGTGTCTCGGCCTAAGATCCAGTGGTCGGTAGAAAGCACTTCGCTGGCGGCGATCGCCAAACAGATTACGAAGTGTTCATTTAGTAATTCGGGCGTGGGACCGCGGACGCCGTCGGTGCCGAATGACAGTGTCATGTCGACTCCTTGGAGACTTACCGCTTCGAATACTGTGGAGCCTTGCGAGCCTTTTTGAGGCCGTATTTTTTGCTCTCTTTGACGCGAGAATCGCGGGTCAACAGACCTGCAGCTTTCAGAACGGGACGCTGGTCGGGATCGAGTTCGATGAGAGCGCGGGCAATTCCCAACCTGAGGGCACCTGCCTGACCTGCTGCCCCACCTCCATCGAGCGTGACATCGATGTCGTAAGTTTCAACCTGTTCCACGAGTCGCAGGGGTTCGGTGACGAGTAGGCGATGGACCGAGGAGGTGAAGTAGTCGTCAAAGGCCCGCTTGTTGCAGGTGATCACACCGGTTCCGGGACGGAGCCGCACGCGGGCAACTGCTTGTTTGCGTCGGCCTGTTGTTTGGGTAAGGGGAGCAGTCATGTGTGTATCAATCTCAGGCTTTGGCCATTGCGTGTTCGATGACAAGCGTCTCTGGCTGTTGGGCAGAATGCGGGTGTTCTGGGCCTGCATACACCTTGAGTTTGGTGATCATTTGCGCACCTAGCCGGTTCTTGGGGAGCATGCCTTTGATGGTCCGTCGGATCGTGTCCTCGGGTTGGCGGGATAGTAGGTGACCGTAGGTTTGGGATTTGATGCCTCCCGGGTAACCGGAATGCCTGTGAACCAGTTTTTTCTCTGCTTTTTCGTTGGTCAGAACGATCTTTGAAGCATTGACGATGATGACATGGTCGCCACAGTCCAGGTAGGGAGCAAACGTGGGCTTATGTTTGCCGCGCAAAATCCGAGCTACCTCAGTAGACATTCGACCAAGCACGAGGTTCTCTGCGTCGACAATGAACCATTTGCGTTCAATTTCGCTCGCTTTAGGGGCATAGGTACGCACGATGCGTCAACCTCTCGGAATTTTGAAACGTGAATCTGTTCCAGATTTGGCGTGGCACCCCAGTGGAGTGGCCGGGGAACAAGGCTACGGGTGTCGTGTTGAAACGGCAAACGCTAGAGGCGCGTGATTTTGTTGTTTCTGCTCGATTCAGTCATCGGATGGGTAGGTGACATGAACCAAGGTAAGGCCGTGGGGAGGTGCTATAGGCGCAGCCGAGCTTCGATCTTTAGCAGTGAATACGGTTTCGACGTCTCGCGCTGACCGCTTACTGGTTCCTACCGCCACGCAGAAACCTACGACTGATCGCACCATTTGATGACAAAACGCGTTCGCTGTGATTTCAAATTGCAGCCGGCACTGTGGTCGTTGATGCCATTGGGCGTGGTGGATGGTGCGTACCAGCGAAGCTTCGGGTTGGCCTTTGGGGCGACGACAGAACGAAGTGAAGTCATGTTCACCGTGGAAGCGTTGAGCCGCTTGGTTCATTTCCTCAACGTTGAGAGGCTCTTTGATATGCCATTCAATGTCAGACAAGAGGGGGTCGGCAACTGGGGAATTCAACACGTTGTAGTGATAGAGACGTCGTTCGGCCGTGAACCGAGCGTCAAAATCGGGTTGCACGGATTGAATATGTTGAACTTGAATATCGGGTCCGCAGAGCCTGTTAAGTGAGTTCTGTAAGCGTTCAGGTTCCACACGGGCGCTGCTTGTGCGGAACGAGACCACTTGTCCCGAAGCGTGAACCCCGGCATCGGTTCGACCGGCAACCGCTAGATGGACTACCTCACCGAGGACGCGTTGGATCGCCGACCGCAACTCACCTTCGACGGTGAGTACTCCTGGGTTCTCAGCGAATCCGCGATAACGAGTGCCCTTGTATGCAAGGTCAATTCGAATGTTCTGGGCGGAGGTCACCGTGAGGACGGTAGTTTCTTATTGCGGTTGAGGGGGAATGATGCTCGATCTGGTAATTCGTAACGGCTTGGTAGTTGACGGCACAGGAGGTCCGGGACGTCTTGGCGACGTCGGGGTCCGTGATGGCCGCATTGTCGCTGTCGGTGAAATTGTTGAAGAAGCTCGTGAAGAAGTTGACGCCACGGGCCTCACGGTTACTCCCGGCTTCGTCGATGTTCACACCCATTTTGATGCTCAAGTGTTTTGGGATACCACGCTGTCTCCCTCCCCCTTACACGGTGTCACAACGGTGATTGGCGGCAACTGCGGTTTCACTATCGCACCGTTGACACCTGAAGACGGTGACTACCTCATGAGCATGTTGGCGCGAGTGGAGGGAATGCCGTTGGCTTCTCTGCAGGAGGGAGTGCCTTGGAATTGGAGAACCTTCGGCGAATACCTCGACGCGATCGAGGGAACCTTGATGCCCAATGCTGGGTTTCTGGTGGGTCACAGCGCGTTACGGCGAGTGGTGATGGGGGAAAGATCAGTAGGCGAATCCGCGTCGGATAAAGAACTACAGGAAATGAAGGATTTGTTGGCGGAGAGCATCGACGCTGGTGGGCTGGGTTTCAGTTCCTCCTGGGCGAAGACCCACAACGATGCACACGGAGATGCCGTGCCTTCTCGTCACGCATCAGAACGCGAGTTGGTAGAGCTTTGTTCGGTCCTGCGAAATACCGGAGCCGTTGCCCTTGAGTTCATTCCGACAGTTGAGAGATTCGATGAGGGTGTCTACCAGTTGCTCACAGATATGTCCGTGGCGGCTGACAAGCCCTTGAATTGGAACGTCATTTTCGCCAACGCGCGACAAGCAGAGGTAATCGAAGAAAAACTACAAGCATCGAATTATGCGGCGCGGCAGGGAGGTCGTGTTATCGCTCTAACAGCACCCATGCCCGCTGAAAGTCGCCTTTGTTTCGAGAGCGGCTTTTTACTTGACACGTTGCATGGGTGGGCCGCACCAATGGCATTGCCAAATGAGGAGAAGCTGGCGTTGCTGGCGGATCCCGTTCGCCGTGCTGAATTAAACGAGGACGCGCAGCAACCGAGTGCTTTTCGCGGCCTCGCCCGTTGGGAACGTCTCACGGTGGGGGAAGTAACGAAGGGTGAGTTGAAGCATTTCGAAGGACGTTCGATCGGTGAGATCGCTGAGGAACTGGGGCAGACGCCTTGGGATACGTTGTGTGAGATCGTCGTTGCTGATGACTTGAAAACCGGCTTGTATCCGCCAGCGGCCGGCGACAACGATGAGTCGTGGGCGTTGCGTCAAGCGTTGTGGAACGACGATCGTTGCCTTATCGGGGCTTCCGACGCTGGTGCTCATCTCGATTTTCTCGCCACTTTCAATTATTCGACATATCTGCTTTCTGCTGCGCGGGATAGAGAATTGATGACACTTGAGGCGGCGGTGCACAAACTCACTGATGCTCCGGCACGTTTGTATGGGCTTAAGCACCGAGGACGCATCGAACAAGGATGGTGGGCTGATCTTGTCGTGTTCGACGCGGAGAAGGTTGCTCCGAAAGAGATCGAAGTTCGGACAGATCTTCCCGGGGGTGCGTGGCGTCTTTACGGTGAAGCTGTAGGTGTCCGTCACGTCTTCATCAACGGAGAACATGCAGTTGAGGACGGCCAGTTCACCGACGTTCGGCCCGGCACGCTGCTGCGCGCCGGCAGAGATACCGACCCGGTATCTGCTGTGGGCTAGTTAATGATCGCGGCCCGCCGGGTCGAGAATCGCTACGAGCTGTTCGATACTGAACTCTGCTTGTTGAGACGCGCCGATGAGACGGGCTTCGGCCTTTGTTAAACGCTCGACCGCATCTTTGATGTCAGCGGCAACGGCGTGAGGTATCACCACGGCCCCATGGTGGTCTGCGTGGATAAGGTCACCGGGTGACACAGTCATGCCGTGAACCGATACTGGGATGCCATATTCGACTACATGAATCCAACCATGGGAAGGTCCGATAGATCCGGCCAGGGCGACGAACCCTTCGGCCCACATGTCTGTGTCTCTAATAGATCCGTTGGTGACCGTACCTTCTGAGCCAAGACCTTTGTGCACGTTGCTGTTGACCTCCCCCCAATGAGCGCCGAACCCCACTGGTTCGTCTACGTCTTCAATTACTGTCACCGTTGGTCCAGGTGGTTCAGCGATATGTTTGAAATATCCGATCCGCACGGCTAAGTCGTCTTCTTTAGATCGTTCCGAAGGCACCGTCGCCCGGATCTTGGCTGTACGCGCGTACCCAACCATCGCGGGAAGCGACGGGTTGTGACAGACGAAGGGCAGAGTCGTGAAACCTTCAGCGCGTCGTTCAGGAGCAACAAGTTCTAATGCGTTGCAGACGGTCGGGGTGTCGAATGTTTTGAGTGTTGCGATTATCGCGGAGTCCAACATGGTTGGAGCCTATGCGTCTGGCTTAGACCAGTTCGATAAGCGCCATCGGCGCACGATCACCCTGGCGGGGGCCAAGCTTCAGAATTCTGGTGTAGCCGCCTGGGCGATCTTCGTACCGTGGCCCGATCTCGTCAATGAGTTTTTGAGCCATCTCCTGGTCACCGTTAAGACTTGCCACGAGCTGACGATGCCGATGCAAGCTATTGGAACCTGCACTGGCTTTCTTGGCCTTTGTGATCAGTTTCTCGGCGTAAGGCCGCAGAGTTTTAGCTTTGGCTTCAGTGGTTTCGATTGCTTCTGCAGCGAACAACGACGCAGCCAGATTGGCCATCATTGATCTTTGATGGCTTGAACTGCCACCTAACCGGCGCCCTTTCTTGGGAGTTGGCATAGAAGAGCTCCTACTGGATTGAGGGGGTCATGCCTTTGAGGGCTAGACCGCGTTCATCGAGTTTCTGAATAACCTCATCAAGGGACTTTTGACCAAAGTTCGTGATGGCCATTAAGTCATCAATACTCTTCTCTAAGAGCTCTCCAACGCTATTGACTTGACCGCGTTTCAGGCAGTTGCGCGGTCGTTCACTCAGGTCGAGATCTTCGATGGGCATCTCGAGTTCAGGCGAACTGGTCTCCACAACGGCCACTTCGTTGATTTCTAAACCAAGAGGTTCTTCGCTCATATCGGCGACAAGCCCTACCAGGGTACGCAGCGTGTCTCCGGCCGAAGCGAGCGCATCTCTTGGGCTGATGGCTCCGTCGGTGTCAATGTCGAGAATGAGCCGGTCGAAATTCGTTGATTGTTCAACACGAGTGGGCTCTACCTCTAATGAAACGCGACGCACGGGGCTAAAGATGGCGTCGATGGGAATTACACCAATTGTGGAACTGGTGTCCTGGTTTTCCGATGACAAATAGCCGCGCCCTTGCTGGACGGTGATATCTACCGCAAGCCGTCCGCCTTTGCTAAGGGTGGCGATTTGCAGTTCGGGATTCACGCATTCGACGTCGGCGCCCCAGTCGACATCGCCGGCCAAGAGGTCACAGGGACCTGAGGCGTCGAGCCGTACGGCGACAGGTTCGTCGCTTTCACATGTCAACACGATGTCTTTGAAGTTGAGGATGAGGTCCGTGACGTCCTCAACGACACCACCGATAGTTGCGAACTCGTGGAGGGCTGTCTCTCCGTCGAACTTGACCTGAGTTATGGCAGCACCAGGCACCGACGACAGCAATGTTCGTCGCAGAGAGTTGCCGATGGTGTGCCCGAATCCGGGTTCAAGAGGACCAACGGCGAAACGTTGGTGGTTGTTTTGCTCGTCGCCGAGGGCTTCAACCGTCGGACGCTGCATGGTGAGCATGCTCACAATATCTCCATAGGGCCAAGGGTGGACTACTTGCTATACAACTCAACAATGAGTTGCTCGCGAACCGGAATTTCGATCTGTTCGCGTATTGGGACCTCTCGCACTGTGACCTGTTGGCCATTGTCGCCAGCGTCGAGCCACATTGGGGCGGCTCGATCCAGCACATCAAGGTTCCATCTAATGGTGACCATCTCGCGGGCCTTAGGCCGCAACTCAATGACGTCACCTTTGCGGGCACGGAAGCTGGGTACGTTAACCCGTCGACCGTTGACATTTATGTGTCCATGACTGACGAACTGGCGAGCTTGGGGCCGGGTTGCTGCCCACCCTGCGCGGTACACGATGTTGTCTAGTCTGAGTTCGAGAAGACGGAGAAGGTTCTCCCCTGTGACGCCGCGTTGGCGGGCAGCCTCGTCATAGGTGTTGCGGAACTGCCTCTCAGTGATGCCGTAGGTAAATCGCGCTTTTTGTTTCTCTTGAAGCTGAACGAGGTACTCAGAGTTCTGGCTTCGCCGCCGAGTGCGACCATGTTCACCCGGCGGGTAGGGACGGCGGTCTAGGGCTTTAGTTTCACCCTCTGTCCCCCAAATGTTGATGCCTAAGCGACGCGAGACTCGCGCTTTGGGTCCGGTATAGCGTGCCATGGGTCAAACCCTCCGACGCTTAGGTGGTCGACAACCGTTGTGTGGCACAGGGGTCATGTCTTTAATCCCAGTGATCTCGATACCGGTGTTTTGTATTGAACGGATCGCTGTTTCGCGTCCAGAGCCGGGGCCTTTCACTTGGATGTCAACTCTTCGGACGCCATGTTCCATGGCCTTACGAGCGGCTTCTTCGGCGGCCTGTTGGGCAGCAAACGGAGTCGATTTACGCGAACCTTTGAAACCGACGTTGCCCGCCGAGGACCACGACACAACATTGCCTTGTTGGTCGCTGAAACTGATAATGGTGTTGTTGAAGGAACTCTTAATGTGCGCGACGCCGTGTCCGACGTTCTTGCGTTCTTTGCGACGGGGGCGTCGTGCTACTGGCGCCGGTTCAGTATTGGCCATGATCTTCTTTCAATCCGTTTCCTGGCCGGCGATCACTTCAGGACCTTTTTCTTACCCGCGACAGTTTTGCGGGGCCCTTTGCGTGTGCGCGCGTTCGTATGTGTGCGCTGACCTCTGACTGGCATCCCGCGTCGATGGCGGATTCCTTGATAGCAGCCGATTTCCTTTTTTCGCGTGATGTCTTGCGCTACATCGCGGCGCAGATCACCTTCGACGGTGTAGTTCTCATCAATGAAATTTCGGACACTAACGATTTCCTCGTCAGTGAGATCGCGGACTCGGGTTGCTCGACCGATATTGAGTGCTTCACAGATGTCGTGGGACCTCGTGCGGCCGATTCCGTAGATATAGGTCAGTGAGATCTCGACTCGTTTTTCCCGAGGGATGTCGACTCCTGCGATACGTGCCATAGCTAGAAACTCCTATCCCTGCCGCTGCTTATGGCGCGGGTTAGGGCAAATTACGCGTATGCGACCGTGGCGCCGGATCACTCGGCACTTATCGCAGATCTTTTTGACGCTGGGACGGACCTTCATTGGGATACCTGGGGCTGGGGTCGCGGGGTAGGTATGACCCCAAGAACGCGACCGAGTGCGGACGCGGCGTTGTTGGTTCGACCAACGAGCCGAAGAAAGAGCATACCGTGCGCTGGTTCAGGCACCAATCTAGGCGTCATAGTCAGCGATTTCTTTCAATCGCGTCAATGACGCGGGCATGGACTTCTAGTTCGGTTCCAAGTCCATCAACAGAGACCAAAACCCCGCCCTTCAAGAAGAGTTCCAGCAGCGGGGCGGTTTCTGCCTGGTACAGCTCGAGGCGCCGTTGGATAGCTTCAGGAGTATCGTCATCTCGACCTCTGGCCAACATTCGTTCTGTCACGACGTCGTCGGGGACATCAATGTCGAGTGCGACGTCAATTTTGTTTGGTGCGAGCATGGCCATCAAACCTTGTGCTTGGGCGTCAGTGCGAGGAAATCCGTCCAGTAGGAATCCAAGTTGCGCGTCAGCTTGGGTGAGACGCTCCTGGACGATACCCAGGATGATTTCGTCCGAAACAAGTTCGCCGGCTTCCATTATTGCTTTGGCTTGCAGACCAAGATGGGTGCCTTCGGCGACAGTTGTCCGAAGCATGTCACCGGTGGATATGTGTGGGATCTGATAGTGCTCAGCTAGCAAGGCACATTGAGTACCTTTGCCAGCTCCTTGTTTCCCTAAAATCACGAGTCGAGTCATCGAATTGATCCGCTGTTACTTGAGGAAACCCTCATAGTTGCGTTGAAGAAGTTGACTATCAACTTGCTTCATCGTCTCAAGCGCTACGCCTGCCGCTATGAGGATGGAAACTCCTCCGAATCCGATGGAGGCTCCGCCGCCGCCCATGGCTCCAAGATCGCTGGTGAGCGAGAGAAGCACTGTCGGTATGAGAGCTACAAACGCAATGAAAAGCGCTCCCGGGAGGGTGATGCGGTTAAGGATCTTCGATAAGTAGCGCTCTGTTTGTGGGCCTGGGCGGACACCGGGAATAAAGCCGCCCTGTTTGCGAATGTTGTCGGCTTGGCGCACCGGGTCGAACGAGATCGCGGTATAGAAATATGCGAAACCGACGATCAGCATGCCAAAGAAGAGGATGTAGACAATGCTGTCGGGCTGAGTGAGGTAATCGTTGACGAAGGTTTGGAACCAGTTCCAGTTGGCGACGTTGGATAGCAGCACGGGCAGAAACAGGATTGAACTGGCGAAAATAACGGGAATCACACCGGACTGGTTGACCTTCAGAGGAATGTAGGTGTTTTGGCCGCCATACATTCGTCGTCCTACCTGGCGTTTAGAGAACTGGACGGGGATCCGGCGCTGTCCTTGTTCGATGAAGACAATGGCCACCATCATGGCGATCGCAACGAAGATCGCGGCTGCGAGGTAAAAGTTGCCTTGAACAGCTCGCAAGCGTGCTCCGTCAAAGGGGATCGTGGATACAACTGAGGCGAAAATCAATAGGGACATACCGTTGCCGACGCCGCGTTGACTGATGAGTTCACCCATCCACATCAGCAAAGCGACGCCAGCCGTCAATGAGACGATGACGAGCCCGACCCGAGGGAACGTGAAGTCGGGGATAACAATGACGGCGCTGGTGTTGCCAAGGGCTGTTCCTTGTCCTCGTCCAAAGATAAAGGTGATGCCGGTTGCCTGGATAAAGGCGATCCCCAGGGTGAGGTAACGCGTATATTGGGTGATCTTTCTCTGACCCACGGCCCCTTGTTGTTGTAACTGCTCCAACCGGGGAATTGCCACCGTGAGAATCTGAATAATGATTGATGCCGTGATGTACGGCATGATTCCTAATGCGAATATCGCAAAGTTTGTTAAGGCGCCCCCCGAGAACAGGTTGAGTAGCGCCAACACTCCTCCTGTTTGATCGGCTTGTTCTCGTAATGACAAGATCGCGTCGAAGTCGATTCCTGGTACGGGGACTTGTGACCCAAGCCGGTACGCGCCAAGAATGAAGATGGTGAACATGATCTTCCCTCGAAGATCAGGTACTCGAAAGATGTTGCGCAAGCTGCCGAGCAAGGTGAACCCCGTTTATCGGTTGGTGTGCTGGTTACCGCGGGCCGGTGGTCGCGGACCCTTGAATGTGGGTGGCAGGATCTCAACCGTACCTCCCGCAGCTGAGATGGCCTCTTCTGCGCTTTTGGATACGGCATGCGCCTTCACTGTCACGGGGCGGTCTATTTGCCCTCTGCCGAGAATCTTTACCATGGCGCCCTTCGAGACGAGACCTTTCTCCAGCAGTCCCTCAGGAGTGACTTCGCTGAGGCCTGATTCGGCAATCGTGTCAAGATTGATTGGTTGATATTCGACGCGGAAAGGATTGGTAAAGCCCTTCATTTTCGGAAGTCGACGCTGGAGGGGTAATTGACCGCCTTCATACCAGACGGGAACTTTGCTTCGCGCTTTGGTCCCTTTGGTGCCTCGGCCCGCGGTTTTGCCGCCTTTGCCGGCGATTCCGCGACCAACGCGTTTGGGCTTCTTCTTCGAGCCGGGAGCCGGCTGCAAGTCATGTGGTTTGAGCATGGGTGTTTCTGCTTCAGTCTTCTTGAACGTCGATGAGATGCGCGACCTTCTGAATCATTCCTCTGATTTCAGGTCGGTCGGGCAGGGTGTTGGTTTTTCCAATCCGTCCCAATCCCAGAGCCCGGAGGGTCCCTCGGTGTTTCGGTTTGGATCCAATTGCTGAGCGAACTTGGGTGACGGTTACATCACTCACGACGACACCTCAGCAGACGGCTTAGATTGGCGGGTTTGTCGTTCCGATTCTCGGTATGCCGCTAGGAGGGCCGCGGGGATGCATTCTTCAGGCGAAAGTCCTCGCAGAGCAGCTACTTCGTCTGGTCGTTTTTGGCCTTGCAGTCCTGCGATTGTGGCCTTGGCGACGTTGATGTGGTTGGACGAACCCAGCGATTTGGCCAAGACGTCGTTAACGCCCGCTTCTTCGAGGATGGCGCGTGCTGCGCCACCCGCGATCACTCCCGTGCCTGGGGCGGCTGGTTTAAGCAGCACGCGACCGGCACCCATTTCACCGAGGATGGGGTGGACGATAGTTGAGCCTGCTAACGGAACGCGGAAGAGGTTCTTCTTTGCTTCTTCGGTGCCCTTTTGAATCGCGAGAGGCACTTCTTTGGCTTTCCCGTATCCAAGCCCGACCTGACCGGCGCCATCACCAATCACGACCAGAGCTGTGAAGGAGAATCGTCGACCGCCCTTGACGACCTTTGCTACGCGATTGATATCGATGACTCTGGACTCGCGGAGTCCGTCGTCGCCGCTATTTCTTGGGTTATCTTCGCGTCGTCGATCATCGCGTCGGCGGTTACCTCGACCGTCGTTGCGGCGATTTTGGTTCTGGTTGGTGGTATCAGTCATAACTCGTTCCTAGAACTTCAGCCCGGCGTCGCGGGCTGCGTCGGCGAGGGCCGCTACACGGCCGTGGTACTTGTTTCCTCCGCGGTCAAAAACCACAGATTCGACGCCAGCTGCTTTTGCTCGTTCAGCTAGCAGCTGACCAACTTTGCTGGCGGCTTCCTTGTTGCTGGTGGCATCACTACGAAGGTCAGCTTCGGAACTAGAGGCGGCAGCAACGGTGCGTCCTGCTGCGTCGTCGATGATTTGAGCTGAGATGTGTCGATTCGACCGAAAAACGCTCAACCGGGGGCAGCTTGAGGTGCCGCTAATTTTTTTGCGGACTCGGCGTTGGCGACGTTGACGTTGCGCGGTTCGTGATGTCATTGCGATACCTACTTTGCGGCCTTGCCGGCTTTGCGAATCACGTGCTCACCGACGTACCGGATGCCTTTACCTTTGTAGGGCTCAGGTTTTTTTAGAGCCCGAATGTCTGCAGCCACCTGGCCTACGAGTTGTTTGTTGATGCCTGAAACCTTGATGATCGTGGGTTCCGGAACCTCGAAAGTTATGCCTTCGGGTGCTTCTACTTTGACCGAGTGGCTAAAGCCAAGAGCCAGTTCTAACGCGTTGTTCCCTTTGGGTTGGGCTCTATAGCCAACCCCGACGATGTTGAGTTCTTTCATGAACCCGTTGGTGACACCTTCGACCATGTTGTTCACCAGGGCGCGTGTTAGCCCGTGGAGTGCGCGTTGCTGACGGGTGTCGTCGGTTCGGATGACATCAATGGTGTCGTCGTGGACTTCTACTTGAATACCCTCGGGTATCTCTTGGCTTAATTCACCTTGCTTACCCGCAACTGTGACTGCGTTAGCTGAAACTTCAACCGTGACGCCATCTGGGACTGATATGGGTGCTTTACCTATACGCGACATGGTGTCTCCTACCAGACGTAACAAAGGATTTCGCCGCCCATGCGGGTCCGGCGAGCCTCTCTGTCGGTCATTAGGCCTTTACTGGTCGAAAGAACGGCTATACCAAGTCCGCCCAGTACCCGTGGGACACTGTCGGATTTGGTGTACACCCGAAGACCTGGTTTTGAGATCCGTTTGAGGCCAGAGATTGTTCGGCTCCGGTCGGGGGTGTATTTCAGATGTATCGACAGGGTGTCTCCGGGTCGAGCTTCGGAGTTGGTGACTTGGTAATCGGCGACGTATCCCTCAGCCTTGAGTATCGCGGCGAGGGATTCCTTAAGTTTGGAAGACGGCATCTCCACCGTGTCCTTGTAGCCCTGATGCGCGTTGCGGATGCGCGTGAGCATGTCGGCAATGGGGTCGGTCATGGTCATCTTGATTCTCCCCTCACCAGCTGGCCTTGGTCACGCCTGGGATTTCCCCTGCATGGATCATTTCTCGGAGGCACACCCGACAGAGCCCAAACTTGCGGTACACCGACCGCGGTCGACCACAACGGCGACAGCGTGTGTAGGCACGCACTTTGAACTTGGGAGTACGTTGCTGCTTATTGCGAAGAGCCTTCTTGGCCATCAGTTCTGCCCCTCAGTACGGAACGGGAACCCGAGCGCCGTCAAGAGTGCACGGCCGTGTTCATCGTCAGTGGCGGATGTCACGATCGTGATATCCATTCCCCGGATTTTGCTAACAGAGTCGTAACTGATTTCGGGGAAGATCAGTTGCTCTGTGACGCCGAACGTGTAGTTACCGCAGCCGTCGAAGGAGCGAGGTGAGAGGCCACGGAAGTCGCGGATACGTGGAATCGCCAAACTCACAAGACGGTCGTAGAACTCCCACATCCGATTGTTACGAAGAGTGACCTTGGCGCCGATTGCGTTCCCTTCACGGAGTTTGAATCCAGCGATGGACTTCTTGGCTCGCGTGATTGCGGGTTTTTGTCCGGTGATTTTGGTCAGATCTTCCATTGCCCCATCAAGGAACGCTCGGTTAATTAGCGCGTCTCCCACCCCTGAATTGACCGAGATCTTGCTCAGCGTGGGGACCTGCATGACATTGGGCAGGTCGAGCTGGGTTTGTAGTTGATCTCGAAGAGTGTCGCGGTAAAGCGCCTTCATCCGAGGTTCAGTCAGTGTCGCGGTCACGACAGTTCCTCTCCAGATTTTTTGTGGTAGCGCACTTTGGTGTCGCCTTCGATCCGGTAGCCGACTCGTCCGGGTTCACCGGTTTTGGGGCATACAACCGCGACATTGGACGCGTTAATGGTTAACGCTATGTCGATGATTCCCCCTTGGTCGTTTGCTTGGGTGGGGCGTTGGTGTTTTCGGCCAGTGTGGACGCCTTCAACTGTGATGCGTCCGGTTTCAACGTTGACGGACATGACGTGACCTTCGGTTCCTTTGTCCTTCCCGGACAAGACGCGAACTAGGTCACCCTTCTTGATTTTCATTAGAGGACCTCTGGAGCTAACGAGACGATGCGCATAAAGCGGTGGTCGCGGAGTTCACGACCGACCGGACCGAAAATGCGCGTGCCGCGAGGTTGTCGGTTCTCATCTACGAGTACGGCGGCGTTTTCGTCGAATCTGATGTAGCTGCCGTCCGGACGACGTCGTTCTTTTCGTGTTCGTACGACAACGCAGCGAACGACCTCGCCCTTCTTCACGGCGGCACCGGGGATGGCGTCCTTAACAGTGGCGATAAAGACATCACCAATAGACGCGTAGCGCCGTCCTGTACCTCCGAGGACTCGGATGCACAGAACTTCTCTTGCCCCGGAATTGTCGGCGACTTTAAGTCGGGATTCTTGCTGGATCACTGCATCAACTCCGAAATCACCGGGCTCGTTCTACGATTTCAAGCAGCCGCCACCGCTTCTTCTTCGAAAGAGGACGGGTCTCCATGACCCGTACTCGATCGCCAGGGCGAGCGTCATTTTGTTCATCGTGGGCGTAGAGCTTCTTGGTTTGTTGAACAGTTTTGAAATAGCGGGCGTGGCGGACCCGTTCCGTTACAGCAACAACGACGGTTTTCTCCATCGACGTGGAAACAACAAGACCTTCCCGGATTTTCCGGCGGTTGCGTTCTTCGGGGGTGACCTGTGTGTCACTCATAAGTTGTCCTTCGTCGTTGCTGCTTCTGCAGCAGCAATCTCTCGTTCTCTGAGGATGGTGTTGATGCGGGCGATATCTCGCTTCACTTGGGAGACTCGTCCTGGGTTTTCTAGTTGGCCTGTTGCGAACTGGAATCGGAGATTGAATAGCTCGTGTTTTGATTCGTTGAGCTGATCGAGTAACTGATCGTCAGCAAATTCGCGTAAAGCTGCTGCAGCTGTCATTAGATGGCCTCCTCACGACTCACGATGCGAGCTTTGATAGGAAGCTTTTGGATCGCTCGGTTCAAAGCGCCGTGCGCGAGCTCGGGCTCGACACCGCCAAGTTCGAACATCACTCTTCCTGGTTTGACAACCGCTACCCAACGTTCGGGGTTGCCCTTGCCCGAACCCATCCGAGTTTCAGCAGGTTTCGCGGTGACGGGTTTGTCGGGAAAGATATTGATCCAAACTTTTCCTCCACGTTTGACGTGGCGCGTCATTGCGATACGTGCGGCTTCAATTTGGCGTGCGGTAATCCATCCGGGTTCAAGAGCCTGGATACCAAAATCACCGAAATGCATCGTGGTGCCGCCTTTGGCGCGGCCTTTCGTGCGGCCACGATGGGTCTTGCGGTGTCTAACTTTCCGGGGCATCAACATTTCAGTCTTCTCCCGGTCGGAAGTTGGGGGTTTGACTTTGTTCGCGAGTGGCGCGTTCGATCTGTTCCTCTTCTTCTAGGAGCTTTTCGAACTCCGGGTCAGCTTCTTTGACCAACGGTGCTGGCTCTTCGATTTCATCACTTTGCGTATCTGGGCGACGGCCACCAGATGAGACCACTGGGGCGTTGGGTTCGGCTGCTCCGGAGGTTTCACCCACTGCCATCGCTGCTTCACGACTTATACGTTCATCGGCAGAGACCTTGTAAGGCAAGATGTCTCCCTTGTAGAGCCAGACTTTGACCCCTATTCGACCAGCGGTTGTGCGGGCTTCGCGGAAGCCGTAGTCGATATCCGCTCGGAGGGTGTGAAGAGGCACACGTCCTTCTCGGTACCACTCGGTTCGTGCCATCTCAGACCCGCCTAGGCGACCAGAGCATTGGACACGGATCCCGAGAGCTCCGGCCTTTTGGGCGTTCTGTACTGCACGTTTCATCGCTCGGCGGAATGCGACGCGGCCAGCTAGCTGATCCGCGACGCCTTGGGCGATGAGTGCGGCGTCGAGTTCGGGTTGTTTGATCTCTTGAATGTTGAGTTGAACTTTGGGGTTGCCTGAAATCTTGGTTAGGCCCTCGCGAAGGCGGTCTGCCTCAGCTCCCCGTCGGCCAATAACAATGCCTGGTCGAGCTGTATGGACATCTATCCTGAGGCGGTCTCGGGTCCGTTCGACTTCGATACGACTGATCGCGGCGTGGGGAAGTTCAGTTCTGAGAAAGTTCCTTATTTCCCAGTCTTCGATGACGTAGTCCTGATACTCCTTATCCGCGTACCAGCGGGATTTCCAATCGGTGGTAATCCCGAGTCGGAAGCCGTAGGGGTTGACTTTTTGACCCATGATCAGGCCTCCTTCTCGTCGTCGTCTGCGCTCTCATCTGCCGTTTCCGCATCGTCCGGAGTCTCAACGTCGACAACTTCGTCTTGCTCAGTGTCGTCGGCTACGTCTTCTGAGGTTTCGTTCTCCTCGATCATCATGACGTCATCTGTTGTTTCTTCGGCGGCGTGGTCAGCCACGTCTTCGGTATGGGTCGTTTCCTCGTCAACGGTGGTGGGCTCGTTCCCCTCAGTTCCTTCATCGTCAGCCTTGCTGGCAGCAACACGAGCTGCACGATCTGCATCAGCGGTCCTACGCCCCGAAGCCTCGAGCCGAGCAGCTCTCGTCTCAAGTTCGTCGTCACTCAACTGAGCGACGACGACCGTGACATGACAGGTTCGTTTGTTGATGCGAGTTGCGCGTCCGCGTGCACGGGGGCGCCAGCGTTTGAGCGTAGGGCCTTCATCTGCCCAGCATTCGGCGACATAGAGTTCATCTGCAGACAAATGTTCGTTGTTCTCTGCGTTGGCGACGGCACTTTCAAGGACTTTGGAAATGATCGCGGCGGCTCCTCTATCGCAAAATTGGAGTTCTTCGCGGGCTCGGCCAAGATCCTCATCTCGGATCAAATCAAGTACGACCCGTACTTTGGAAGCCGATAGACGAGCAAATTTGTGGGTGGATCGTGCGCCAGCAACTGTTTCCAGATCAATGAGGCCGCTCATCGGTTGCCGCCTCGTTCTTGCCCCGCGTGCAATCTGAAGGTCCGTGACGGAGAGAACTCGCCGAGTTTGTGTCCGACCATGGCTTCGGTGACATAGACGGGTACGTGTTTACGTCCGTCATGTACTGCAATGGTGTGACCAATCATCTCGGGAATGATGGTTGATCGGCGGCTCCAGGTCTTGATGACTTGTTTTTCGCCGCTTTCATTGAGGGCGTCCACCTTCTTGAGGAGGTGGTCATCGACGAATGCACCTTTTTTCAAACTGCGTGGCATTGATTACCTCCGCGATCCGCGTGTTCGGCGACGGCGGATGATCATGTCGTTGGATTTGTTGTTCTTCTTACGGGTGCGACCTTCTGGTTTGCCCCAAGGAGACACTGGGTGGCGGCCGCCTGATGTCTTTCCTTCGCCACCGCCGAGGGGGTGGTCAACGGGGTTCATGGCTACACCGCGGGTTTGGGGTCGAACCCCTTTCCAGCGGTTTCTGCCGGCCTTCCCGATCTTCACAAGGTCGGCTTCGGCATTGCCGACAGAACCGACGGTAGCGCGACAATCAATGGGTACGCGGCGCATCTCGGTGCTTGGTAGACGGAGTGTTGCGTGGGCGCCCTCTTTGGCGACAAGCTGGACGCCGGCGCCGGCTGATCTGGCCATTTGGCCTCCGGCTCCCGGTTTCAGTTCGATGTTGTGGATGGTTGTACCTACCGGCATATATCGCAGCGGCAAAGCGTTTCCCACCTGCACTTCTGCGTGCTGTCCGTTTTCTATCTTGTTCCCTACCTCGAGGCCTGCCGGGGCGAGAATGTATCGTTTTTCGCCGTCGTGATAGTGGAGTAGCGCTATGCGGCAGTTGCGGTTTGGGTCGTATTCGATGGTCGCTACGGTGGCGGGCACTCCATCCTTGTCCCTCTTGAAATCAATGATGCGGTACCGCTGTTTATGGCCGCCTCCACGGTGGCGTGAGGTTTTACGACCGTTGTTGTTTCGACCACCGGTCGAGTGTTGTTTCGCGAGAAGAGATTTTTCAGGACTGGTGGTGGTGATCTCGCTGAAGTCCGAAACGGTCTGAAAGCGTCTGCCTGGACTTGATGGCTTGCGTACGCGTATTCCCATGACTATGTCTCGAAGATCTTGATTGAGTCGCCCTCGGTGAGGGTGACGATGGCCCGCTTGGTGTCTGCGCGCTTTCCGACGGTGTTGCTTCGACGGTTGCGGCGGACTTTGCCTTTGCGGTTGAGCGTGTTGACTTTCTTGACCGTCACGTCGAAGATCGATTCAACGGCTCGGCGAATTTCTGGTTTCGAGGCAGAGGTGTGTACGTTGAACACGTAGACGTTCTGCTCAAGCTGGTCGTAAGACTTTTCGGAGATTACGGGGGCAATGACGATGTCGCGTGGGTCCTTCATGAGTCGGCCCCCGGGAGTGTCTCACTAGTGAAGACAAGCCAATCTGAGCACAACACGTCGTAAGCGTTTAATTCATGGGCCTTAACTAGATGGACAGATGGCAGGTTCCGAAAACTTCTCGCTGCGGTGTCGTCATTCTCAGCTATCACCATCATTACTTTGCCGCCGAGTCCCAGGCTTTCTAACGCAGATATTGCGTCTTTGGTTCGGGGAGAGTCGAACCGCCATGCGTCGACTACAACTACGCGTTCGCTTTGGGCGCGATCGCTTAGTGCTGAACGCAACGCCAGCCGAGTCATTTTCTTATTTACTTTTTGGCGGTAGCTACGCGGTTTGGGTCCGTGCACAATTCCGCCACCGGTGAACTGGGGCGCTCGAATCGATCCTTGACGAGCTCTGCCGGTGCCCTTTTGTCGGTAGGGCTTCGCTCCGCCGCCTTGGACCTCTGCTCGTGTTTTGGTATTTGCGCTTCCACTTCGTCGCGCCGCTAGCTGGGCGTTGACCACCTGGTGCAAGACCGCCATGTTTGGTTCAATCCCAAAGATCGCTTCATCCAGAGTGACCGTCCCGGCACTGCTGCCGTCTTGTGCCCGAAGATCAAGAGTGGTTGCCATATTCAGCCCTTCACAGCGTCGCGGACTACAACGACGCCTCCTTTAGGGCCGGGTACCGAACCGCGAACAAGCAGGAGTTCTCGTTCGGCATCTGCTTCCACCACGGTGAGGTTCAGGGTGGTGACTTTCTCCGCTCCCATGCGACCCGGCATACGGGTGCCTTTGAAAACGCGTGATGGTGTAGCGCAGGCGCCAATAGCCCCGGGGACTCGGTGGGCTCGGTGGACACCATGGCTGGCGCCTTGGCCCGCGAAATTGTGGCGTTTCATTACGCCCGCAAACCCCTTGCCCTTCGATACTGCGGTGACATCGACTCTTTCCCCAGCTTCAAGGACATCCGCTGCAAGTTCTTGTCCCACTTCGATTTCACTGACGTCATCGAGCCGCAATTCGACTAGTCGTTGACCTGGTTCAATGCCAGCCGAGTCAAAATGTCCGGCCTCGGGTTTGCTTAACTTTCTTGCATCGCGTTCACCGAAGGTAACTTGGACCGCGGTGTAGCCATCTCGTTCATCGGTTTTGACTTGAACCACACGACACGGCGCCACTTGCAACATGGTGACGGGAACAACCCGGTTGTCATCGTCCCACAACTGGGTCATACCGACTTTTGTGGCGACTATCGCCTTATTCGCCATGTCGGGTGTCTTCCTCTTCCAAACGGAGCTGTTCGGCCGCCGTTCACGCGAACGCTCCGCTCGGCAAAGCCGGCGGAGCGAAAGATTAGGTTGTGCCGACCGGTTCCAGCCCTAGGGCCGGCCTTGCCGGACGTCGGTTCGTGCATCCAAATGTATCGGACACGCGGGGAGTAAACGATACCGGGGCTCCGGACTAATCACCACCCTGGTGCTGTTCGGATTTAATTCTGTTGAATTTTGATTTCAATGTCGACGCCGGCCGGTAATTCAAGTCGTTGCAACGAATCGACGGTCTTAGGTGAAGGTTCGACTATATCGATGAGCCTCTTATGGATTCGCATTTCGAAGTGCTCTCGGGAGTCTTTGTCTTTGTGCGGCGAGCGCACCACTGTGTAGCGGTGCTTTTCTGTCGGTAACGGAACAGGCCCTTTGATAGTTGCTTGGGTGCGCAGAACGGTTTCAACGATTTTTTGAGTGCTCTGATCCACAATGTCGTGGTCGTATGCCTTGAGGCGGATGCGAATCTTTTGTGAAGCAGCCATGGTGTTTATGCGAGAATTTTGGTGACTCGACCCGCACCCACGGTGCGGCCACCTTCACGAATCGCGAATCGCAGACCTTCGTCCATAGCGATCGGGTTGATCAACTCGACCGTCATGTCTGTGTTGTCGCCCGGCATGCACATCTCGGTACCTGAGGGCAACTCGACCATGCCCGTGATATCTGTCGTCCGGAAAAAGAACTGAGGCCGATAGTTCGAAAAGAACGGCTTGTGGCGGCCGCCTTCTTCCTTAGTCAAGACATACACCTGTGCTTCGAACTTGGCATGAGGGGTAATAGACCCTTTCGCGCAACACACTTGACCGCGCTCCACTTCTTCTTTGTCAATGCCACGCAAAAGCAACCCGACGTTGTCACCAGCTTGACCCTCATCAAGGATCTTACGGAACATTTCCACACCAGTAATCGTGGTTGTTTGCGTGTCACGAATACCAACAATCTCGATTTCGTCACCGGTGTTCACCACACCAGTCTCGATCTTGCCCGTCACCACTGTCCCTCGACCGGTAATAGAGAAAACGTCTTCAACTGGCATCAGGAACGGCTTGTCAGTATCTCGATCAGGCTCAGGAATTGCCTCATCAACAGCTGCCATTAGTTCCACAACCTGGTCCGCAGCTCCTTCAGCGCCTTCCAACGCACCTAACGCAGAAACCTGAATCACCGGAACATCGTCACCCGGGAACTCGTACTCGGTGAGTAATTCTCGAACCTCGAGTTCCACTAACTCCAACAGTTCCTCATCATCCACCATGTCAACCTTGTTCAACGCCACCACGATGTAAGGAACACCAACCTGGCGAGCTAACAACACATGCTCACGGGTTTGTGGCATCGGACCATCAGCAGCCGACACCACAAGAATCGCACCATCTACCTGAGCGGCACCGGTAATCATGTTCTTGATGTAGTCAGCGTGGCCTGGCATATCAACATGTGCGTAATGACGATTCGCTGTCTCATACTCGACATGAGAAATCGAAATCGTGATACCACGCTCCCGTTCCTCAGGCGCCTTATCAATATCCTCGAACGCCGTCGCAACGCCACCCGAAGCCTCAGCCAACACCTGCGTAATAGCAGCCGTCAACGTGGTCTTCCCATGGTCAATATGACCCATCGTTCCCACATTCACATGGGGCTTCGTCCGTTCAAACTTCTCCTTGGACATTGTTCTCTCTCCGGTGTCTTTTCTTGTTAAGGGTCTAGGTGGATTTCTTGAAAATTGATCTTGGTGGTTACTCGCCGCGGATTCGCTTTACGATGTCTTCGGCGATGCTGGGTGGTACTTGTTGATAGTTCTCGAACTGCATTGAGTAGGTAGCCCGACCCTGAGTACGGGAACGCAGGTCGTTAGCGTATCCGAACATCTCAGATAGCGGCACATGAGCATCGATCACCTGGGATGCTCCGCGACTTTCCATCTGCCCGACTCGGCCACGTCGGGCGTTGAGGTCACCAATCACGTCACCCATGTAATTCTCTGGAGTGACAACCTCGACAGACATGATCGGCTCGAGAAGTACTGGGCCTGCAGCTCGCGCTGCTTCTCGCATAGCCATAGTGCCCGCGATCTTGAAAGCCATCTCTGATGAGTCAACATCGTGGGTCGACCCGTCTATCAATTCGACCTTCACGTCGACCATGGGGAAACCGGCGAGAGGTCCGTTGTCCATTGAGGACTGTAGGCCAGCGTTCACTGAACTGATGTATTCGCGCGGGATGACACCGCCCTTTATCGAATCATCGAACACGTAGCCCTCGCCAGCGTCGCTGGGCTCAAGATTGATGACAACGACGGCGTATTGTCCCGACCCGCCGCTCTGCTTAATGTGGCGATACTCGAACTTGTTTACTGCTTTGGTGATGGTTTCTCGGTAAGCGACCTGAGGTTTGCCGATGGTGGCGTCAACACGGAACTCTCGAAGCATGCGGTCAACAAGCACTTCGAGGTGTAGCTCGCCCATCCCTGAGATAACGGTCTGGCCTGTTTCTTCGTCACTTTTGACGCGAAAAGTCGGATCTTCTTCGGACAGTGCTGTTAGGGCTTTACTTAATTTGTCCTGATCACCTTTGGATCGGGGTTCTACGGCAACATGCACCACCGGTTCGGGGAAAACGAGTTGTTCTAAGACGATGGGGCTTCCGGGATCACAAAGGGTGTCACCCGTCCGCGTATTCTTGAGTCCGATTCCAGCAACGATGTCGCCTGCTTGGATGTCGTCGCGATCTTCTCGATTGTTGGCGTGCATCTGCAGAATCCGGCCGATGCGTTCTTTGTTGCCGGTGGTGGTGTTAAGGACCTGTCCACCCTTTTCGAGACTGCCGCTGTAAACCCTGAAATAGACAAGCTTGCCTACGTGTGGGTCGGTCATGATTTTGAATGCCAGCGCCGAGAATGGTTCGCTGGCGTCGGGCCGACGTTCTAGGTCTTCTTCACCGTTTAGTGCGGTACCACCGATCGCGGGAATATCTAGAGGTGACGGCAGGTACAGCGTCACTGCATCAAGGAGGGGTTGGACACCCTTGTTCTTGAACGCCGTACCTGTGAGCACTGGCACGATGTCGTTGGCGATGGTGCCTTGTCGGATGGCGTTGCGCATTGTCTCTTCGTCAACGTCCTCCCCTTCGAGGTAAGCCATCATGATTTCTTCGTCGACGTCGGCGAGTACTTCGAGAAGCTTTCCGCGGTATTTCTCTGCTTCGCTTTGCATGTCCGCCGGAATGTCAATGGTCTCGTAACTCGCGCCCAGGTCCTCTCCCTGCCAGACGATTGCTTTCATGGCAACGAGGTCAACAACACCTATGAAGTCAGCTTCGTTCCCTATTGGAAGTTGCAATACCGCGACGTTTGCTTCAAGACGATCAACGATGCTGGCCAGCGAGTCGTAGAAAGACGCGCCGGTTCGGTCCAGTTTGTTAATGAAACACATCCGCGGGACGCGGTATTTGTCGGCCTGTCGCCAAACGGTTTCCGTCTGAGGTTCGACACCCGCGACTCCGTCAAAGATAGCAACGGCGCCGTCAAGAACTCTGAGCGATCGTTCAACTTCGACGGTGAAGTCAACGTGTCCGGGGGTGTCAATGATGTTGATGACGTGGTCGTTCCACAGGCAGGTGGTGGCTGCAGAGGTGATCGTGATACCGCGCTCTTGTTCTTGTTCCATCCAGTCCATGGTCGCGGCGCCGTCGTGAACCTCACCGATTTTGTAGTTGACGCCTGTGTAATACAGGATGCGCTCTGTTGTGGTCGTTTTCCCAGCATCAATGTGAGCCATGATGCCGATGTTTCGCACGCGGTCAAGCGGTTGATTGCGTGGCATGAAAATTCTGCCTTGGTCTCTCGGGGGTCAGGGGGACGGGGTTGGTGCAAGGACTAGGTGGTGTGCTCTGGTGGACACATCCGATATCCAGTGTGCCGGTTTCGACGGCATTGAGGGTGACAGCGCGCCTTTTGCTACCACCTGTAGTGGGCAAAAGCTTTGTTGGCCTCCGCCATCCGGTGGGTGTCTTCTCGACGTTTAGCTGAAGATCCAGTGCCGTTAGAGGCATCCAGAACTTCGTTTGCGAGTCGCTCGGCCATCGTCCGTTCACGGCGTTCGCGCGCATAACTCACAATCCAACGAATTGCGAGGGTGTTGGCTCGGCGTGGGCGTACCTCAACAGGAACTTGGTAGGTTGCGCCGCCGACGCGCCGACTTTTTACCTCGAGTTGCGGTTTCGTATTGTCGACCGCTCGCTTTAGGACCTCAAGCGCCTCGCCACTTGTTTTTTCGGAAACGATGTCAAGGGCGTCATAGACGATACGTTCAGCGGTAGCTCGTTTTCCTCGTTGCAAGACTTTGTTAATTACTTGGGTAACAAGGGTCGAATCGTAAACTGGATCAGCGGCCATTTCGCGTCTGGGAGCGGCACCACGACGAGGCATTTCAGCTGTCCTTCTTAGTGCCGTAACGTGAACGCGCTTGCCGGCGAGCGGAGACACCAGATGCGTCAAGGGAACCGCGAACGATTTTGTAACGGACACCGGGAAGATCTTTTACGCGGCCGCCTCGAACCAGAACGATGCTGTGTTCTTGGAGGTTGTGACCTTCGCCTGGTATGTAGGCAGTTACCTCTATCCCGCTGGTGAGGCGCACGCGCGCGACTTTCCGAAGGGCTGAATTCGGCTTCTTCGGCGTGTGGGTGTACACACGGGTGCATACACCTCTTCGTTGAGGGGAACCCTTGAGAGCAGGGGTCTTCCCCTTCGTCGGTTTGGATTTTCTGCCCTTGCGGACTAGCTGCTGGATTGTGGGCACCAAATACCTCAGAACTGGGTGACCTGTGGGACGGGAGCGGGCTTAGTCCTATTGGCACGAATCACGTGGCCAGGTCGGACCAAGACCGATTGACAATGCTACGAGTCGCGCAACCGAGAGGCAACCTCAAGTGCCTCGTTGAAACAAGATAGCTACCTGCGTCTATTTCTCAGCAGCTGCCGGCTTAGGCAAATGATCATTGGCGGGTGAACCGTCGAACTAGCGCATTCATTATTTCATCAAGGTCCACTCGGTTCGCGCCGACCGCAACTACCGCCACCGAGCTGAGCGGAAGTACGCCCCAAACCTGGCCGTCGGCTGTCATAACCGAACCAGTCATAGGACCCCACGTTGCATGGACTGACGTATCGAGAGCGGCGGTACGTAATCCCTCGATAAAGCTCATGTTGCCGACCACCGGATCGGTTACCCCAATCAACAAGACTGCTCCGATCGGTTTAGCTCCGCGAACGAGGCCTATGGCCGCCACATCACTGACGGCGGCAGCTATTTCGACGTCGTCGAATATGAAGCGTTGTAATTGACGTTCTGCGGTCGGGGAGAGAGTTATGGGCTGCAGATGGGGCGGCCACACCATGGTTTCGAGAAGCTGCGAAGCGCTTATCAAATATGGTTCATTGGTCAAGATAGTGGTCGTAGGCGTTGTCTGACGCTCAAGCGTTGTGCCGGCGCAACTATTTGCGCATATGCAGAGCACCAAGATGGTGCTCATCGCCGCTTTTCGCATACCGCGGTGACTATCCTGCATCGCCGATTTCGACGACGTCACCACCTTCGTTGCTTCCGATGGTAGCCAACCATTCCGCGGGGTCTAGATCCTCATCGGAAGTGAAGAACTCCATCGGTTCGTAATCGGGTGCGGTGGTGTCGATATTGCGGTACCTGCCCTGACCAGTGCCGGCAGGAATCAATTTGCCGATGATGATGTTTTCTTTTAGACCTTTCAGATCATCGCGCCTTGATTCAATTGCAGCTTCGGTGAGTACACGGGTGGTCTCTTGGAAAGACGCTGCCGATAGCCAGGAATCCGTCGCCAGCGAAGCCTTGGTGATACCCATGATGACCGGCCGGGCTTCCGCTGGTCGTTCACCTTCTTGAACAAGGTTGCGGTTTACTTCGGCGTATATGCGCTGGTCAACCTGCTCGCCTGGCAAGAAAGTTGACCCTCCAGGCTCGCCTACGAGCACTCGGCGGGTCATCTGTCGGATGATCAGCTCAATGTGTTTGTCGTGAATCGAGACGCCTTGTTCGCGGTATACCTTCTGAACCTCCTCGACAAGATATTGCTGTGTCTCGCGCACTCCTCGTATGTCAAGAAGCTCCTTGGGATCGCGTGGACCATCAACGAGGGGATCTCCAGCTCGGATTTCTTGCTTATCAACGACTGCGAGACGAGACATTGTCGGCACGGTATGTGTCTCTTCTTCGCCGTCGTCACCCACAACTATGATCTCTCGACCTCGGCCATCATCATCACCGATTCGCACGACACCAGATCGTGTTGCCAGAGTCGCTTTGCCCTTGGGAGTGCGGGCCTCGAAGAGTTCCACTACGCGGGGTAGACCACCGGCAATGTCGCTGCCAGCCACACCGCCCGTGTGGAAAGTTCTCATCGTCAACTGCGTTCCAGGCTCGCCGATTGACTGCGCCGCGATCACACCGACCGCCTCGCCGACTTCAATTAACTTGCCGGTCGCGAGCGATCCCCCGTAGGCCTTAGCTGATACCCCAAATTCGGAATTGTCAGTTAGGGGTGACAAGACTTGAACCCGGGTGACCTTGGGGTCATCACGAAGGATTTCTAACTCTTCATCTCCAATCAACGTTCCGGCCGCCATTACGCCGTCGCTTAGCTCAACGTCCTGGGCGAGGCTTCGGCTGAAGAGACGCGTTTCTAAATATGTTCGCCTGTCGTCGCTGTCAGGCTCAATGTCTTCGAGCCAGAGTCCCAGTATTGGGCCAGATCTCTCAAAGGGATCTTCTTCATTGATGATCAATTCTTGAGCAACGTCGACGAGTCGACGAGTTAAGTAGCCGGAGTCCGCTGTTCGCAAGGCGGTATCAACGAGTCCTTTGCGAGCCCCAGGGGTGGAAATGAAATATTCCAACATAGACAAACCTTCACGGTAAGAAGATTTGATGGGTCGGGGAATGATGTCACCGCGCGGGTTGGCTACTAGTCCTCGGATGGCGGCGATCTGTCGAACTTGCATCATGTTGCCACGCGCGCCTGAACCAACCATCATGTCGATGGGATTAAAGACAACCGACGCCAGTTCACGTTCGAGAGAAGCGCGGACTTCTTCTGTGGCGGAGGTCCAGATTTCGACCTCTTTTTGTCGACGTTCACCATCAGTGATAATTCCGCGGCGGAACTGATTTTCGACGCGTTCCGCCTCACCCTCATACCGCTCGAGAATCTCGGCTTTGTCGGGAGGAGTGCGAACATCATCAATCGAGATTGTCAGTCCGCACCTGGTGGCGTATCGGTAGGAGAGATCCTTGACGCGGTCGAGAGATACAGCGACCTCAATGGTCGGCCAACCGTCGGAAAGGTCGCGAACGATATCTCCCATGTCACTCTTTCTGACAGCCTGATTGACGAATGGGAAGTCAGTGGGCAGTGCGTCGTTGAAGATGGCGCGACCCGGAGTCGTCACTTGATGTCCGCCATCTTCGTTGGCGAGTGCTTCTGTGCGCCAAATGACTGGCCGATGAAGGTCGATGAGGTTCAGGGCTACGGCACGTTCTATTTCATAGAAGTGTTTGAAGACCGGCATATCCTCGGCTTCATCTTCTCCTCGCATCTCTGTGAGGTAGTACCCACCGATGATCATGTCCTGGCTGGGGACAGTCATGGGTCGGCCATCCGCAGGCGAGAGGATGTTGTTGGCAGAGAGCATGAGCACCCTTGCTTCAGCTTGAGCTTCAGACGACAACGGCAGGTGCACTGCCATCTGGTCGCCGTCGAAGTCCGCGTTGAACGCGGCACAAACAAGGGGATGAATCTGAACTGCTTTTCCTTCCACCAGAATCGGCTCAAATGCCTGAATTCCCAAGCGGTGGAGTGTTGGGGCGCGGTTGAGGAGGACTGGATGTTCTTTAATAACCTCTTCAAGAACATCCCAGACTTCGGAACGGCGACGTTCAACCATGCGTTTCGCTGACTTAATGTTTGGGGCAAGATCTAGGTCGTCGAGACGTTTCATAACGAATGGCTTGAACAACTCCAACGCCATGAGCTTGGGGAGTCCGCACTGATGCAATTTCAAGGTTGGACCTACCACAATCACCGAACGACCTGAGTAGTCAACCCGCTTCCCTAACAAGTTCTGACGGAAACGTCCTTGCTTCCCCTTAAGCATGTCCGAGAGCGACTTCAAGGGGCGGTTCCCCGGCCCTGTAACCGGGCGCCCACGTCGGCCGTTGTCGAAAAGCGCGTCAACGGCCTCTTGAAGCATTCTTTTCTCGTTGTTAACGATAATTTCTGGGGCGCCGAGATCGAGGAGCCGTTTCAACCGGTTATTCCTGTTAATGACGCGCCGGTAAAGATCGTTTAGGTCGGAGGTAGCGAATCGACCGCCATCTAATTGCACCATTGGGCGGAGATCAGGAGGAATCACGGGGACGGCGTCCAGAATCATGGCCCGTGGGTCGTTGATTCGACGATCGTTGGGGTTTCGGCGGTTGAAGGCGCTGAGAATTTTGAGTCGTTTGATTGCTTTTTGCTTACGTTGGGCTGACAGCGGGCGACGCCCGTCTGCGGCTTCGATAGCTTCGCGAAGAAGAAGTTCTTCGTCGTCGAAGTCAATTCGAGCCATGAGTTGGGCAATGGCTTCGGCGCCCATTCCGCCTTCGAAGTAGTCGCCGTAACGATCTTCGAGTTCGCGCCACAGCAATTCGTCTTCGATGATTTTTCGACCGTGAAGGTCACGGAACTCGTCGAAAGCTCGCTCGACAGTTTCTAGTTCGGTATCGCACTCCGCTCGGAGCGCTTCGACATCTCGGTCAGCGTCGCGACGGCGGGCTTTCAGATCTTTCTCTTTCAGACCTTCAGCTTCAAGCTCTGTTATTTCTCCTTCAAGTTCTTTCAACCGGTTTGAGATTTCATCATCGAATTCTTCACGTACTACGTCGAGTTCTTCACGCATTTCTAATTCGAGCCGCGGCAAATCTTCGTGTCGTTTGTCTTTGTCAACCCATGTGACCAGGTTGGCGGCAAAATAAATCACACGTTCGAGTTGCTTGGCTTTGAGTTCTTCCTTGATCTCTAGGCCTGTAAGCAGGTATGCGAGCCAACTTCGGGTACCGCGCAGATACCAGATATGCACTACCGGCGCGGCTAGTTCGATGTGACCCATTCGCTCTCGGCGGACTTTTTGCCTCGTGACTTCAACTCCGCAGCGTTCACAGATAATCCCTTTAAAGCGCACTCGTTTGTATTTGCCACAAGCGCATTCCCAATCCTTCGTGGGCCCAAAGATTTTCTCGCAGAAAAGCCCATCCTTTTCTGGCTTGAGGGTCCTGTAGTTGATGGTTTCGGGCTTCTTTACTTCGCCGTTAGACCAGGTTCGGATTGCGTCGGCCGTAGCGAGACCAATGCGGATGTCGGAGAACTCGTTGACGTCAATCATTTGCTGCTCTCAATTCGCGAAGGGGATGGGGTTTGCGTGCCGGCGGTCACACTCGTTGCCTCCGAAGTTGATCTTCTTCATCAGTCCCTCGTTCAGGTCGGCTGATGTCGATACCTAATGACTCCTCAGCTCGGAAGACATCCTCATCAAGTCCCTGCATGTCAATCTCATCGCCGTTAAGGGATATGACTTCTACGTTCAGGCATAGGGCTTGCATTTCTTTGATGAGCACCTTGAAACTCTCTGGGATTCCGGGCTCTGGAATATTTTTCCCCTTGACGATCGCTTCATAGACCTGCACTCTGCCCAAGGTGTCATCGGACTTCACGGTTAAGAGCTCCTGGAGGAGATAGGCAGCCCCGTAGGCCTCGAGAGCCCAGACTTCCATTTCTCCGAAGCGTTGCCCTCCGAATTGAGCCTTACCACCCAATGGCTGTTGGGTGATCATGGAGTACGGGCCCGTCGAGCGAGCATGGATTTTGTCGTCGACAAGATGAGCCAATTTGAGGATGTAGCTGTACCCGACCATGATCGGTCGGTCGTACGGTTCACCGCTGCGCCCGTCGTACACGACGGCCTTTCCGGCTGGCGTCATCATCCTCTCCCCAGAAGATGCTTCTGGGCGGAGGTTTTCTAACGTCATTTGAATGGTGGGGTGGTCGCCGGCTTTTTCGGTTTCGTCCCAAGCTGCTCCGTCAAAGACGGGGGTGGCGACGAACACCGACGGTTCAGTTCGAGGTCGCGTTTTCCGTTCAGTGTTTGAGGCCGGCTCGTCCCCAACGAGTTGTCCGTCGTGTTCCCATCCCCAACGGGCGGCATACCCCAGGTGGGCCTCAAGAACTTGGCCGACGTTCATGCGACTGGGAACCCCAAGTGGGCTCAAAATGATGTCGAGTGGCGTGCCATCCGCGAGATAGGGCATCTCTTCGATGGGCAGAATCTTAGAAATAACGCCCTTGTTACCGTGACGTCCAGCCAATTTGTCGCCGACGCTGATCTTGCGTTTTTGGGCCACATACACGCGTACAAGTTCGTTTACGCCTGGGGGGAGTTCTTCGTCATCGTCGCGTTGTAACACCCGGACATCGGTAACGATGCCTCTTTCGCCGTGGGGGACCTTTAGTGAGGTGTCACGCACTTCTCGAGCTTTTTCTCCGAAAATTGCTCGCAGTAGGCGCTCTTCTGGGGTCAGTTCCGTTTCACCTTTTGGTGTGACCTTGCCGACGAGTACGTCACCAGGACCGACTTCAGCGCCGACGCGCACTACTCCACGCTCGTCAAGGTCACCCAAAACATCATCAGCTACGTTGGGAATGTCGCGGGTAATTTCTTCGGGGCCAAGTTTGGTGTCGCGCGCGTCGATTTCGTGTTCGTGTATGTGAATTGAAGTGAGTACGTCATCTTTTACGAGACGTTCACTGATGATGATCGCGTCTTCGAAGTTGTATCCCTCCCAAGACATATAGCCAACGAGGAGGTTCTTGCCGAGAGCCAGCTCTCCTTGGTCGGTGGAGGGGCCATCTGCGAGCACGGCGTTCTTCTTAACTTTGTCTCCTTCGCGAACAAGCGGTTTTTGGTTGATGCATGTGTCTTGGTTCGAGCGCTCAAACTTGAGTAATTCGTGGCTGACAGTCCCCGCCTTGTTGTATTCAACGGTGATACTCGTGCCCGTTACTTCGCTGACAACTCCGGCTTCGTCGGCGAGAATGACATCCGCGGCGTCGCCCGCAGCGCGACGTTCGATGCCCGTACCTACGTAGGCGGCTTCTGAACGAAGCAGCGGAACCGCTTGGCGCTGCATGTTTGCTCCCATGAGAGCACGATTGGCGTCATCGTGTTCCAGGAATGGGATCAATGCCGTTGCGACTGACACTATTTGCTTGGGCGAAACGTCCATCATGTCAACTTCGTCTGCAGGTACGTAGCTGATTTCAGTCGTTGCCGCGAAGTAGGTGTCTCGCTCCATTTGAAGCTTGAGGTCCGCGAGGCTTGCACCTTGGGGGCTCTTTCGAACGAGCACTCTTGGGTTGCGGAAAGTTTTCTTATCCGTGAGCGGCGCATTTGCTTGTGCTACAACGAATTCTTCTTCTTCGTCTGCCGTGAGATAGCGAATTTCGTCCGAAACTTTTCCCTTTTTGACGACTCGGTATGGCGACTCAATGAATCCGAATTCATTTACTCGGGCGAATGTCGCCAAGCCTCCGATGAGGCCAATGTTCGGGCCTTCCGGTGTTTCAATCGGGCACATCCGTCCGTAGTGGCTGAAGTGGACGTCGCGAACTTCGAAACCGGCGCGTTCTCGGGAAAGGCCACCTGGCCCAAGAGCCGAAAGGCGGCGCCGGTGAGTCAAACCAGAAAGGGGATTGACTTGATCCATGAACTGCGAAAGTTGCGAGGTGCCAAAGAACTCTTTGATTGCCGCTGTAACGGGTCGGGTATTTATGAGTGTTGTGGGTGTGATGGCTTCTACGTCTTGCGTTGTCATGCGTTCTCGCACGACTCGCTCCATACGGCTGAGGCCAATCCGGACCTGGTTTTGAATGAGTTCGCCAACGGATCGGATACGTCTATTCGCGAAGTGGTCTTGGTCGTCAAGCCGGTAGCCGGGTTCCGCGTTGGCCAGATGCAGCAAGTAGCTGATAGCGGCCAACACTTCTGAACGCGTCAGAACTTGGGATTCTTTGCCGGGACGTTCCAACTTAAGTCCGAAGAGTTTCTCCAGCTTCTCAATTTCGGAACTCAGTTTCTTATTGAGCTTGTATCGGCCCACTTTAGAAAGGGAATATCGGCGTTCTTCGAAATAGGCGTTGTTGAAATAGTTCGCGGCGGCTTCCGGCGTCGGGGGTTCTCCGGGTCGGGCACGCTTGTAGATCTCGATCAAAGCTGCTTCTTGTGTGGGGGCGATTGGCGTGTCTTCCTCGCGGGCCCATTTGGCTCGTTCACTTTCCCATTGGCCTTCAAGAAAGTCGAAGTGTTCGACGAAGCGTTCTAGGAAACCTGGGTGGCTTGTTTCGTCGTAGCCAAGGGCTCGAAGCAGGGTGAAGATACTTAACCGGCGCTTTCTGGCGATGCGGGCACCAGCGGTCACGTCTTTACCGGGTTTGTGTTCGACGTCGAATTCGATCCACTCACCGCGATAGGGGTGGATAGTGCCGGTGACAAGTTGGTGCTTTTGCATGTTGCGGAGGCGGTACCGCTCGCCTGGTTGGAAAATGACACCTGGTGACCGGACGAGCTGGCTGACTATCACTCGTTCCGTGCCGTTAATGATGAAGGTCCCTTTGTCAGTCATCTTGGGGAAATCACCCATAAAGACTGTTTGCTCTTTGATTTCGCCGGTGTTTCGGTTCATGAACCGGGCCCGAACGAAAATCTGGTCGGAATAGGTGTGGTCTTTCTCTTTACATTCCTTTTCAGAAAACTTAGGGGGGCCCCGAAGGTCCTCGTCCTCGCTGTCGAACTCGAATTCGAGTTCGAGGTTTCCCGTGAAGTCAGTTATTGGGCTGATATCGGCAAAGGTTTCTGCCATTCCAACCGCTAGAAAGCGATCAAAGGACTTCTTCTGGACGTCAATTAGGTCCGGTAGCGGCAGTACCTCTTCGAGGTTGCCAAATGAATACCGTTCCCGAGCAGCGCGAGGGGACAACGGATCTCCTAGAGATTTTCAGTTACGACCGAGGCGGACGGTCGTCATAAGCAGGGGCGCGCGGACAAACACAGTGTTTTCGAAAAACGACGACACCAGAGCCACGACAGCCGACAGGCTAGCGGCCCAAACGGCTTTCACCAAACCGGGGCGCTAGCTAAAAGCTATGGCTATTTGATATCGACGGCGCCGCCGGCGGCCTCGATGGCCTCTTTGGCTTTGTCGGCATCCTCTTTTGAAACTCCTTCGAGGACGTTGCTTGGCGCGTCTTCTACAAGATCCTTTGCTTCTTTTAGTCCGAGGCTGGTGAGTCCTCGCACCTCTTTGATGACCTGGATCTTCTTATCTCCGGCGGCCGTAAGCACCACGTCAAATTCGTCTTTTACTTCGGCAGCCTCGCCGCCTTCATCACCACCACTTGCGGCAGCCACCATTACTGGTGCTGCAGCAGCTGTGACGTCAAATTTCTCTTCAAATGCTTTCTTTAGCTCGACGAGTTCGAGGACTGACATATTGCCAATCGCATCGATGATCTCTTCGGTAGTTGCCATTTCTTTTCTCCTAGCTTTCTGGTTCTCTTCAGCGACAGCCTCGCGGCCGTGTTGTTGTGTTGACTGCCTATGCCTTCTTCTTGGCTGGGGCCTTCTTCTTGGCTGGGGCCTTCTTCTTGGCTGGGGCCTTCTTCTTGGCTGGGGCCTTCTTCTTGGCTGGGG
>Ga0066837_10000095_pt1 | contig 34743 bp, 54 predicted proteins | sample ETNtaG_25_FD_66730 | JGI IMG/M metagenome (GOLD analysis project Ga0066837, IMG submission 66730) | Marine microbial and viral communities from oxygen minimum zone, Eastern Pacific Ocean - ETNP201302SV86 | ecosystem: Environmental > Aquatic > Marine > Oceanic | place: Pacific Ocean: Eastern... | reverse complement strand
ACCTTCCGAGCCACATCCTTTTGGGGGCATTCAAACTCGGCTAAGGTTGCACGAGCGCCCCATTTTGTGGCGCGAGTAGTGATGCGGCTGTCGTTCACATAAATCGCTCCGCGCTCGCAGATAGTTACGTATACGGTCATGGCTTGTCTCCTTCGATAAGGGCGGCGATCTCTATCAATATCTCGCCTGCACAGTAGCACTTGGCCGCGCTATGGCTGTTTGTATCATCGCCCGCTTTGAATACCTTTACAGGCTCACCACTGTACGTTGCCTTGGCGTATTTCTTCATGGCTGCATCGGCTATGTTGCGGGCCTCCCGAAGCGCGTCATTGCGGGCGCTGGCGATAGCCTCTGCATCCGCGTGTTTCTCGGTGTGTAGGATGCCGTTCTCTGCCTCCAACTCTTTGATGCGCTCTGCTTGGGCGCGGAGGGTGATGATAGTGGTGGCGCTGACAGCTACGGCATCAACCGCAACAGCCTGCACCAGCCTCTCCACCGCCTCGCTTGAGATACCCACGGTCATGCTTCACCTCGTGCTTTCTTCAAATCGGCCAATAGCGCGGCCTTCTCGGCGGTCAGGCTCTCCACCTTGCGCCATAGGCGGTTTATCTCGTCCTTTTGTTTGACGGTCGTGCGTTGGAGCGCGGATAGATTGCGTTGCAGGGTTTCGGCGTGGGCGTTCATGTCAGCGTCCTTTCAATCGGGCCAAACAACTTCGCCGTTAAAGCGGCGGTATGGCATTTTGCGTTTCTTCGGGGCTATCCCAAGATGCTTAGAACGAACCCGCCTATCCTTGGCCTTCTGCGCCACATCGGCGGCGGTTTTCTTGCGATGCTCAGTGCGCAGGGCAGGGGCTAGGTTGCTTTCCCGGTTTTCCCCGCCATTCACTAGGGCGGTAACGTGGTCTAAGTCCCACTTGTCGCCGGGGTTGATCTTCCGGCCTGTCAGGTGGCACTTGCCGCCGTGTGCCTCAAAGACGCGTAGACGGACGCGGGGCGGGGCTGCGGTGTCGTCGGTCTTGCCAACCCACTCAGGGACGCTCCGGCTCATGGCTTATCCTCCAAAAACCGCAGCGGATCATATCCAACAGTCTCGGATAGCTTTGCCATTGCCGCGTCGAAGTATGCCTTGAACTCGTCCTGTTTCATTGCGTCTAGGGCAATGCTGTCGCGTGTCTTTCGCGGCTCCCCTGTTTCAAGGTCTATGCCCCAGCGGACAAAGCCACACGCATAAACCAAATCATCGTGGAGGTACTCAGCCGCAGCCCATTTTCCTGTCGATTTCACGACGCCGTTTAGCGCCTTCCAGTATGTGCGAAGATGCTTGTTCGAGCGATTGGACCGCTTCACAAGGTCAAACTCGGTTCCGTTTGGGAAGCCGTTAATATCTTCGGCGTCTGCCATGCTTACAGGCGACAGCCCTCTAGGCTCTAGCCTGACAATCGGGGCGGGTGGCTTTTCACGTTTCGCCATGTCTTAGCCTTTCCAGATAATACGCCTTCGCGTTCACAACGTGGTGGAACCGGGCCGGGTCTGCCGTTCTCATGGCTATGACCTCGGCCCGATGCTGGTTAGCTACCGCCTCAATTTCCGCAGCCGTGGCGCAGTCGCGCAGCTTGGCTAGGATGGTGTCAGCGGTTGGGTTCATCAGAACGGAATCTCGTCGTCTAGGTCGCGGCCACCACCAGCGGGGGGCGCGTCATAGTTGCCCATGCTGCCGCTGTCATAGCCGCCCTGCGATTGACCGCCGCCGCTCGGCCCGTCCAGCATCGTCAGGGTGACGCCGAAGCCTTGCAGCACAACCTCGGTGCTGTACTTGTCCGCGCCGCTCTGGTCCTGCCATTTGCGCGTCTGAAGCTGGCCTTCGATGTAAACCTTGGAGCCTTTCTTGAGGTACTGCTCGGCAATGCGAACCAAGCCTTCATTGAAAATGGCGACGGAGTGCCACTCGGTCTTTTCGCGCTTCTCCCCGCTGTTTTTGTCCTTCCATGTCTCAGAAGTAGCGATGCGCAGGTTTGCGACCTTGCCCCCGTTTTGGAATGAGCGCACTTCAACGTCGCGCCCTAGGTTGCCGATGAGAATGACTTTATTGACTGATCCGGCCATTAGTATGCTTCCTGTTCTTGGGTTACGGTCACGCCTGCAATGGCGCGGGTCTTGTGGTTCCGGCGCACGTATTCATCGACAAAGGCGACGATTGCGTTAGGGTCGGTTTTGTAAATGTCAGCCAGCGCGGTCTTGTGGCTGTCGATGGTGTAGCGGGTGACGGTGCGCAGCCCTTTGACCTGATCTTTCTTCGCAGCCTGCGCGGCCTTCTCGGCCTCAATCGCGGCATCTTTCGCTTGTTGAACTTCACGCTGTGCCTCAAGGTTGGATGCGTCAGCGGCGCGGGCCTTTTCCTCGGCTTCGCGGCGGGCCTTGTTCGCGGCCTCCCATGCTGCCCGCTCGGCGGCTTCCTTCTCGGTTTTCAGCTTGCGCTTGAAGGCATCGACAGTTGAGACAAGGCACCCTTCGATGCGCTTGGCGTCCTCAATAGTCGGCTTCCAACGGTCCAACTCGGCCTGATACACGGCGCGGAGCGGGGCGGTCGCGGCCTTCTGGCCCTTCTCAAGCGATAGCCGCCATTCGCGCATAGCCTTGCGCAGAGCGTCTACCGACTTCATCTGCGCTTCATTCTCAACGGGTGCGCCATCGGTCCAGTTGGCGGCTTCCTCGCGATCAGCCTCGAAAGATGCGTTGATTTCGTCAATGGGGTCGGGCGGGCCGTTGTGGCCGATTGCGGCGGGGGTCATATCGTTCATGGTCAAAACATCCTGTCGATAATTTCGGTAAGATAGGCGGCGTCCACCTTTTCGGGGTCTTTGGCTTTGATCTTGTCGATAACCTCGGCAAAGTAAGCCACGTCCACGCCCGTAAGCTGTTCCTCAAGAACGGCGTGATCGGTCATATCCAATTCAGCAATTTGCATTGCCATCTTGAGGTACTGGCCCGCATTAATGCGCCAGCCGCGCTCAATGAACTTGCGTGAGCGGATCACAGAGCAGAGCGGATACTTGGAGCCGTGGTAGACAAGTGTGCGGCTCAATAGGGCTTCCAGCGCTTCGGGGCGCAGGGTCAGCTTAGATTGTCCGCTTTCCCAATAATTCATGCAGTGCGCAAAATCGTAACTGCTGTGAATTTCTTCGGGGTCGCCATAGAAGCGTAAGATCAACTGCACCTTGCCGCGTAAGCTGATGGCATTGGAACTCAAGAAAGCTGCCGAATAGATAGGGCCTTCTTCTTCCGCCTGATCTGACAAGTCCTTTACCGAAGTCAGCGGGTCGAATGCTTCGGCCAAGTATTCCCCGGCTTCATGATCGGGCCTGCCCTCAAAGTATTGGTAGTCCGTTTCTTGTTCGTCAGATGCGACCCCGGCAGACTTCACTACAATGCGGACACGCTCCTTGCCAGAAAGGTCGGTGACTTCTTCGACGTAGGTGTTGAACGATACCCCGCCTTGTTTCTTCTTCGCGGCAAGGAATTGAGTAACGTAGTAATCGGCAACGCGGCGAACCGTTTCCTTTGTGCGGAAGTAAACGTCGAAGTCGTTAACCTGCTCGCCAAGTAGCATTGAGGCAATGCAGCCACCTGTCACGATAGCCTCTTTGCGGCATGTCTCGCGCAGGTCTTCGTCGGCAATCGTATCGAGCCATGCGTTGATCTTGTTGCGCAAGACTGACTTAATCGTTTTCGCCTTAAGGCCGTGACCCGGCGAGTCATTGTCGTGATTGTTCATTTCAGGTTCCCTTCAAATTCTGGGATTTCATCGTCCAAGTCGTGGTTCGTCTGGGCGAGGCTCTGCTTGCGGAAGTCCTTCGCGGCCTCAACGTGCGCGGCCTTCTCAGGGCTTTCCTTGCGCAGCCAAGCCAAGTCAGCTTTGAACTTGTCGCTGGTCCAGATGCCTTTCAGGCGGTCTTCGCTGTCAGCGCCTTTGATTGCCGCAATCATCTGATCGGCCACAGCTTCGGGGTTAGGCGTGGCGGGCTGTGCTGGCTTAGACTGACGTTGAGCCGGGGCGTTATCCGTTGCGCTCTGCGCGTCGTCGTCTACCTCAGCGGAAAGCCCTAGCGCGGCTTTGAGCGTGTAGCGTTGAAGGTAGGTCACGGCGCTGCCGATAGCCTGAAAGCCGTTCTTGCTGCCCGACTGATCTGCCCCGCCCATTAGGGTAGTTTCCTCAACGTGGCCTGCCCGGTGCTGGATGATGCAGGTGACCTTTACCCCGCCTTGCCCCTGATCGGTGCGGAAGCGGTAGGAAAGCCCATTCTTGGACAGGATCGGGTCGATGATCTTGGCGATGCCTGCCAGCGTCTCGTGCTTGTAGTGCGTCCGGCCCTTGCTGGATGTGAAGTCAACGGTCGCGTCTTTGATGATCGGCGGGATGTCAGCGCGGGCTTGGGAAAGCGCGTCGGCAAACTGGCGCATTGCGTTTTGCCCGTCGATACGCTCTTTCATCGCAAGCATACGTTCCAGCTTGTCCAAGTCGCTGCCGGGGTCCATGGCGATCCTCTCGATCATCGACACCATTGGATCAGCGGGCAGGTACTGTTCCTGCGCTTCTGTCTTGGTTACGGCGTTCATGTCAAAATCCTCTCAGGGTGAACGGCATTTCGGTTGCGTTGAAGTGCGCCACATTCGCTATGCCTTTGCTGGCGATATGCCCGCCGATCAGGCCCGCTACGGATAGCGCCAGACCGCATACGAACATCGGCACGGTCAGCATCTTGCGCGGCTCGCTCTGCTGGCGCTGCACTTCGGGGGAGGGGTGGGATTGCGTGATCATTCCATCACCTCGCGGACTAAAATGAATCCAGAGTGATATTGCGTCACAGCAATGCAGCGATCAGGGTCGACCCAAAACTCACGCGGCTCTTTGTGTTCGTTGACGACGCGGAACTTGAGCACGTTAGACCAACTGGGCCGCTCATCGGCTGAGTTCCAGCCTGCAAGCATACGTTCGCGCCCTAGCTTGTTGGACCGATCCTCATGCCAAAGGAATTCAACCTCGGACCTATCGTGTACACCGGCGGGTTTCATGTCCTCGCCATTCCAGCGGTGCCATTTGCCATCGTTGTAGTCGGTCATTGCATCACCTCTGCCATGCTCTCCGCTTCCAGCCGCCATTCGTCGGCCAGCCTCTCTGCGTATCCGGTGACGTTCTCGCAAGCGTGGGCTGCGTCCTCGTATTCCTCGCGATCCCGGCGGGCGTAGAAGTCACCCGCGCTCAAGATAGCGTCTGCAAGCTGGCCTAAGTCGCTGTCACCCTCATGCAGTGAGAGGGCTTCCAGCAGGCGGGCTGATACGCTCTTGCGGTTGCCATTCCCGGCAAGCTGCGCGGCGGTAAGCACCGGGTCGCAGGCGCGGGGGATGTGGTGTACAATCGGCTGGTGGAGGGTCATGCTGTGGACTCCTTATTGCTGAATTCCAGGCGCGCGACCACATGAGGGAAGAACCCCCGGTACGCGTTGCAGAGGTGGTCAAAGTCGCCGCTCTCTCGGAACTCATCCGCAAGAGGGGGCGAACCGTCTGGGAAGTCCCTCCAATGAGAAAGCCCGCTATCCTTCATGTAGCGATCCCAGAGGGCGTCACAGTCGAGGTGCATTCTCAGCGTATAGACGCCATCATATTTCAGCGTTGACTTGCGGTGCTTGGTCCCCGGCGCGATACTGCGATAGCAATGGAAGCATTGGTGGTGCTTACGCGCTTTGGGCTGATCTTCGGACAAGACTTCAACGTAACTCATTGCATTGCCTCCTGTGCGTATTTCTCCGCCCATTCGCGGCATTCCTGCGCGGTCCCGGTATGCTTGGCACCGCAGGGCAGTATCAGCGTGTAGCGGTCCTCTAGCGGGCTGTGCTGGTCTGCGGAGTAGCCGCCCGGTGCGGTGAACAGCCCGTCGCCTTGGCGGGTCCAGGTCACGACGCCACCGCCTGCGCCGCACTAGGGGGCGTCTGCTCCTCGTCTGTGATGAGGGCGAGTATCGCCGCCCGGTTTACGTACTTGTGCATATCGCCGGGGTCATGCGTCTCAACAGTGCAATATCCGCCATTTGGTTCGCCCTGAGAGTTGAACTGAAACCACATGCCTCGCGCATCTGCCGCCTCTTTTACGCCGTGCGCGAAGCCGTCATTCCAGCCGATCACGAAGGGACGGTCTGCGCGATGCCTAGCCAATTCGGCTTCCAACTCGGCGATGCGCTCGGCTTGGGCGCGGAGGGTGGCTGCTGCTTGGCGATACTCCCGGTTGGTACGGAAGCAATTATCGGCTGCACCCTTCTGGAACTTGTCTGCCATCCGCTCCACCGCCTTGGGCGTGATATCTACGCTGCTCATCGCGCCGCCTCCTGCGCACCACCTTGCGGGGTGTCGTCGTCTACGCGGTGCCAGTCGAGGGGCGGCAGGTCATAGATGCCGGGAAGGTCTTGCTCGAAGCTGTCAACAAGCTGGTTAAGCGCTTCGGCGGTGAACCCCGCTGCCTCGCCAGCAGCAGTGATGTGCGCGAAGATCGGGGCGGGGTCGTTGGTGTCAAAGGTGAAGTGTTGCATTGCGTTCTCTCCTTGCCTTGTGGCTGGCCGTTGTGGCCCTGTGCTTAGGAGAGTTGTAGCGATATTCGCTACGCTGCGCAAGGGGGTTCGTAGCTTTTTTCGCTACATTTTGTGCGGGGCCTATGCTACACTGGCCCTACACGCCCAATACTGGGCAAAGAAAAACCCGCCACTGGGGCGGGGCGGGGTTGAGATGAGTCACCTAATTTCAAAAGCGGAAGATCAAACGATTGAGCGCGTTATGGAGCCGCTCTACCAGACAGACGGGGCGCTTGACGGCTCATTTGATGACGCATTTAGCGCCATCGCCGCCGATCATGGGTTATTCCTGCCGTTCAATTTAGTGCAGGAAGGGAAGGCTGCTGCTGGACGCGGGGCATGTTCTGATGACCCTAGAGCATTTTACCACGCCTTCGAGATAGGTCTTATGTATTGTGCTCTAGCGACAAATCTTGTGAGAAAGAGAGAAGGTCTTCGCTAAGGGTGTAAAAGTCAGCTGAAAGCTGTGCGAGGTCATCAGCACTGAATATCTCAGGTTTTACCTTCCACAAGCTTTTGGCTGTTTTTGTGTCTAAATGACGTGCAGCCGTCTTGTTGTGCGCTTTGGCACTGTGGAAGGCTTCAAAGTAGACAGAAAACCCGCCGCCATTCGCATCACGAGAGCCTGTAACGCTGCCATGCGCGAGCCTATTTCGCTTCGTTGAAAGCTTGATTAGACGTTTCTCCAACTCGCACCACCGACCCGCGAATTGGTCCGGGTCACTAGTAATGTTAACCGCGATGTATACCGCCCGAGATGTCATTCTCCACTGGGTTTGGAATGAATGGGGTTCAAAAAAGGCATGTCCTGCGGGGGCCGAGTGCTGGATAGGGAAGCAACTGGAAAAGACATGCGAAAGCCGTTTCTCAACGTATCCCCAATCACTTATCGCCCTGCCAAGCGCAAGATATGTAGCATCAAAGGCTGCTCTCACCTTGGGATCATCGGCCATTCTCACACCCTTCGCGCCATATCCGCAGGTAGGTGCATCCGAACCCGCGCGGCCCATTTCAGCTTCACATCATGCTTATTGTCTGCGCCGGGATTGAGAGAGATCAGGTGAAACAATCCCGGCTCTGACCCCGCCCGAACCTGCTTTACCCAGCCCATACCGTCCATATCTTCGCATACGCAGCGATGACCGATAGCATCTGACGGAACGCCCTCGGCGGCTTCGCGCGTATAGAACAGCAGATCGCCAGCGGAGTAGACAGGCTCCATGCTATCGCCCTGCACCTCAACGGCAACAACCCCGTGCGGAGACATTTGCGGTGGGCATTCGACCTGCGGTCCATCGCCTTTTTCGTATGCGTCAAACACCGGGACCATCGCGCCAGCACCTACCGCACCAGCGATGGCTACGGTTGGGCGGTGTAGTTCGTTGGGCAGGGGGAACCCTGTGATCTCCGAGATAGATAGCATCTCTTCGGCGGAAATTTTCCGGCTGCCTAAGACCATCTTATTCACGACTGAGCGATCTACTTGCTTAGGAACCATGCCGTTCAGTTCTTCTGCAAGAGCAGATTGGCTCATGCCAGACGCGTTAAGGGCGTTGGCGAGCCAATCGTTCAGCGATGAATAAGGGAGTATTTTTGCAGCCATCATGGCGCAAAGCATATCTTGCCTGTCGTTCATCATCTGTAACGAAAATCGCTACATATCATCTTGCGTTTTGTAGCTAAAATCGCTACAAGTAACAAATGGAACCAGCAGCAAGCATCATTTCGGCCCTCGGCGGCCCTACAGCAGTAGCGGACGTGGTCGGCATTCACCGCACACGCGTCTCCATGTGGCAGGCCCCACGCGAAAGGGGCGGCACCAACGGGATGATTCCGTATCGCCATATTGAAAAGCTTTTGAGCATGGCACGTCAGCAGGGCGTCAATATCGGGCCGGAAGACTTCATGCCGCGCCCATCGGACGCCGCTTAATGCCTCCCCCCGTCCATGTGTTTCGTTCTTTCCCATACCGAACAGATGGACCTCACCCCCGTCAATCCCAAGGAAACGAGGTTGCCCATGACTGACCTTCGGAAACTCGTAAACGCTCAGATGGCCGCGCTGATCGACGGCACGTTTGGCTGTCTCGACGCTGCGGCTGAAACGATCAACGCACGCACTGGCGGATCGGTCAGCAAAGGTACGTTGTCAAAGCGCCTTGCTGGGCATCTTGGCTGGCCTGTTGAGGACGTAGCAGCCCTTGAGGATGCAGCGGCCCGCTACCCCGTCAGCCGCATGATGGCCCGCCGTATGAACGCGGAAGGCCCGACAGCATCCGCCTGCCTCTATGCGGCATCTGGCGTTGCGTCGAAAGAAGCGGGCGAGGCTATCTCTGCGGCCCTCTCTGCGGCCCAGTCTGCCGATGGCGACCTTACCGAAGCTATCCGCGAGGCGATGGAAGCGGAAACCGCCATGCGCCGCCTGCGCGAAGCCTTGGAGGCCGCGCAATGACGGTATCAGCATCCGAGGCGCAGCGGCTTACTGCGTCAACCTCCCTGTTGCCAACTTGCCGGGCTGGCTTCGGCTGGCCCGGTCTTTTCGGAGGCAGCAATGGCTAGGCGCGCGGCAAAGGTAGACAGCAATCAGGCCGAGATCATGCAGGCGCTTCGCAAGGCCGGGGCATCCGTCCAGCCGCTGCATGGCGTTGGCATGGGTTGCCCTGACCTGCTGGTGGGCTTTCGCGGGGCCAACCTGCTCATGGAGATCAAGGACGGCGACAAGGTGCCTTCTGCGCAAAAGCTAACAAGCTGGCAGGAAAAATGGCACCGCGTATGGGGCGGGCAAGCTTGCGTTGTCACCAGTGCAGAGGACGCGCTTGCCGTTCTTACCGCAAACGAAAAAGGACCGAAGCTGCTCCAACAGCCCCGGCCCTCAAATCAAACCCAGCTATGAAAGGAATGGGTATGACGCTTGAGAAGAAATATGGCGATTCCGCGCCGAAAAGCAAGAGCGAATGGCAGAGCGTAGGCCAGCTTGCCGCCGAATTGGTCGCAAAGGCCAAGGCAGGTGGAAAATGAGCGCGACCGTCCACAAACTAGACCCTGCCGATCAGGTGAAAAAAGAAGGCATGTACCTGCGCCGGATCATTCGCCGGAACAAGGGTGATATCCTCACGAATAGCGAAATCAAGGTGCTTGTCGCCCTGTTGAACCTGTGGCTGCACCACCGTTACGGGCCGAAAAAGTATATCCATCCGGGCCGCAAGCTGCTGGCGAAAAAGGCGAAGGTAGACAGCAAGACTGTTTCAAGATCGCTGGAAGTGTTCCGAATGCTGGGCCTTGCGACAGCCATTAAGCACCTGAAAGGCGGCAGCGGCAGGGCCACGCAGTACACCCTCAACACGCTAGAAATTCAGGCGCTATTTGACCCCACTAACGTCGTCACGGTTGAGGGTAAGCTTGTTCCTTTTAGTGGGACATTCGCAACCCAAAATGTCCCACTAAAAGAGGGACAAAATGTCCCACTGTCTATAGGTATAGTTTCGCATTGTCCTAGCCAAGAAAGCGCAAGCTTCGAGGGTGGCGATAATGAGTGATATGTCGCCTCAAGTTCAGACCGACCTTTTTTCGGTGCCGAGTGTTGGAAATCACAAAACCGGCACCGCTCTTTCTAAGCCAAAGGCGCTTCGCCTCTACCAGAAAGAAGCCATTCGCAAAGTCTATTCACTACTCGGCACCGGTACTAAGCGGGTTTGCCTAGTCGCACCTACTGGCGCGGGGAAAACGATCCTATCATCCTCTATCGTCTCCGACGCGCGTAGCCGTGGCAGGCGTGTCGCGTTCTGTGTCCCGGCTATCTCGCTTATCGACCAAACCGTCGAGGTATTTGAGGCGCAAGGGCTTGGGCCGATCGGCGTCCAGCAGGCGGATCACAACCGCACCGACCCGCAAGCGCCTATTCAGGTTTGCAGCGTTCAGACCTTGGTGAAACGCGGTATTCCCGAAGATATCGACGTGGTGCTTATTGACGAAGCGCATGTGAAGTCGAAGGCGGTTCAAGATTGGATGGCCAAACGTCCTGACACGATGTTTGTCGGCATGACGGCGACACCGGGCAGGGCAGGGATGCGCGACGAATACGACGCGCTTGTCGTCAGCACCGATATTGGCAAGCTGATGGATGATGGCTTTCTGTCGCGCTATCGCGTGTTCGCCCCTTCGGCACCGGACATGAGCAACGCCCGCAAGGTTGCAGGTGATTACCACAAGGGCGACGTGTCGGACGCAATGGACGATCCCAAGCTGACGGCGGATATCGTCGCCACATGGCTTGAGAAAGGCTACGGCCTGCCGACGCTGTTGTTCGCTGCGGATCGCGCCCACGCCAAGCGTCTGCAAAGTGAGTTTGAGGCCGAGGGCATCACCTGCGGCTATCAGGACGCGTTTACCGACCCGATTGAGCGCAAATTCATCGCTGGCGAATTTGAGTCTGGCCGAATGCAGATCGTCGCCAATGTCGGCACCCTGACAACGGGTGTAGATTGGGATGTTCGGTGCGTCATTCTAGCCCGTCCTACGCAATCGAAGATGCTGCACATCCAGATCATCGGGCGCGGGCTTCGGACGGCTGACGGGAAAGACCATTGCATCATTCTGGATCATGCGGGCAACATCGCGCGCCTTGGCTTTCCTGAGCATATTGATTGGTCAGAGTTCCCCCAGAAGGGCAAGGAAAAGGGCAAGGTCGAGCGCAAAGAGCCTATGCCGAAGACCTGCGGCGATTGCAGCTTTGTCATGCCGCCCAAGAGCAAGGCTTGCCCGAACTGCGGCAAAGAGATCGGCCCCCCGTCTGGATTCATCGAAACAGAGGAGGGTGATCTTGTCGAGGTGGGAGCCGATGGCAAAGTTATCGCGCCCAAGCCCCGCGAATACAGCATGTCTGACAAGCAGTCATGGCACGACCAGCTAAGCTGGATCGCAAGGGAGCGTTCTAGGTCGCCGGGTTGGGTTGCCCACACGTACAAAAAGAAGTTTGGCGTTTGGCCCCGCAAGATGGCCCCCGGCGTTTGCCCGGCTGGCGGTGAGGTTCTGTCTTTTGTCCGGCACTGCGATATCGCCTACGCCAAGTCGAAAGGGGGTGAGCAATGACCGCCCGCTTTGGAAATGGATCCGGTGTGTTGGAATTGGCGCGCGGCAAGTGGCGCGGCATCCTGCTTACGCTTGGGGTGGAAGGTAAATTCCTGAACGGCAAAAACGGCCCATGCCCTCAGTGTGGTGGGTTCGATCGGTTCAGGTTCACTGACTTCAAAGGCGACGGTAGCAGCATTTGCAATCAATGCGGCAGCTTGACGGGGATGCAGCTAGTGCAGGCTTTGCGCGGTTGGGACTTCGCCACGGCAGCGCGCGAGATTGAGAACGTTCTGGGCAAGGTGAGCGATGATCCAATGCGCCCGACGCTTTCCGAGGCGGATCGGCGGGACATGCTGCGAACGCTATGGAAGGCGGGACAGCCAGTATCCAAGGGCGACCCGGTGGACACGTACCTTGCGGCGCGCGGTGTGGATCAGCAAGCCTACGAGCGGGTTTTGCGGTACGTCCCGGCGCTAGAGTACGCCCCGAATATCAGCTACCCAGCAATGCTGGCACTGGTCGAGAGCGCGGACGGCAAGGCGCTTTCAATCCATCGGACATGGCTGGACGGCGACCGGAAGGCACCTGTGGACGCGCCTCGCAAGATGATGCCGGGCAGCATGGGTAAACACGGCTCCGTCAGGCTTCGGCAGGCTGGTGAGGTGCTTGGAGTAGCAGAGGGCATTGAGACAGCCTACGCGGCGTCTCGGCTTTACCAGATGCCAGTATGGGCGGCTTTGAATGCGGGCAGCATGTCGGCGTTTAACTGGCCCGATACGGTCAAGCATCTGCACGTATTCGGTGACAACGACGAAAGCTTCACGGGCCATGCGGCGGCGTATGCTTTGGCCAAGCGCGCCCGTGCCAAGAAGCTCAACGTAACAGTGCATATCCCGCCAAACGTCGGCGAGGATTGGAACGACATTCACATGACAGGAAAGGGCCGCAAATGACATTCGCAATTCGCCACCACACCGAACAACTCCACCGCAAGGCCACCAAATGCGCCCCGGTGTTCACCATGCGAAATGAGCCATACCCAGAGCACTACGAGGCGGCATACGCGAAGGCTATGAAAGCCCTCACCGCGAAAGAGGGCCATATGGGCCGCACTCCGGTTAAGGTGGTATCCAGCGTCCCGCCATCTAAGAAGATAGATCGGGAAGCCAGCGAGAAAGCGGCATTGGATGCGGCAATCCTCAAGGCATTGTCTGGGGAAATGTGCACCGACGATATCGCGGCGGCGGTTTCCAAGTCGATTGGGTCGCGTGTCTCAAGCCAGCTTATCTCAGGACGTATGCGGGTTGGATTGGCTGGCAAGGTCACGAAGCGCCGCTCTTACAAAGGGGGTCGCGACATAACGCTGTGGTCCCTATCCCGCGAACCACACGTCTCCTGCAAGGACCGGATAGCGGCGGCGAAGCGGGAGGCGGCGCAATGAAGCTGTTCATCGCTTTGGCAATCCCGCAGATCGCTTTCTATCTCTTAACCGCGTTCATTCTATGGGAGCCGTTCTGGCTTCCCGTCCTTGGCGGATGGGCTGCGGATGAACGTTTCCTGCTGCTGATGCTCTGGGGCGTATCGGCGCTGATCCCAAGCGGTGTGGTGCTCTTGGAATGGGCAGAGCGTCAATGACCCCCTCCCAACGCATCCACCAGCTAGAGAGAGACAACGCCAAGCCCTGCCGCAAATGCGATGATCGCGGATACCTTCTGCGCCCATCACCTCGCCGCAAGCCCAAGCCTGCATATTGGTTCAACCGTGGCCCAATGGGGGAGCGCCCCACACCCTGCGACTGCGGTCTAATCGAAAAGGACGACGAATGACGGTTTATCTCGGATATGTCGCGGGCGGTGTTTGCCGCGATACCCATGCACCGACGCGCGATGAGGAGGGCAACGCTATCCGCCCTCCCATGATCCGCAAACAGTATTGGGTTGAGGAGGAGTTGCGCCGCCTTGGTATCAAGGTTTGGTGTGGTCGCAAGGTTGAGTTTAAGCGGGTAGGGAAGGATCGCAACTGGACGCGCTTCGACGTGCCAGCCCTGCCGAATTACATCGTCTTGGATATGGAGCCGGGGCAGATGTATACCGCAAGCCAAGTGCCGCACCTCATGCCAACGTTTATGCTGGTGGCGAAGAATGACCTGCGCGGCAAGTCGTCAGACGATGGCAAGAAGGTACACCTTGGCCTGCAACGCTTCATGGACGCCGTAGAGGCCGATTTTAGCGCCGCTGAGCGCGTTGACGCAAATTCACGGGCCGAGGTGACCGAATTTAAGAAAGGGCAAGAACTGCGCGTTATTTCAGGGCCGTTCAGCGACATGCTGGTGAAGTTTGAGAAGCTGGTGAAGGCACCACATGATCGGTGGCCGTCATTGGCGGTGGAATTACCCGGCGGCATGAAGGCTAAGTTTGACCCCCTCGACGTGAAAAGCGCATAGGTGTTGCGTACCCGCGCAGGATATGGTAGCCTTTGGCTAATCCGGTGCAGGGGAGACCTAGGCTGGACGCGGGAGAGGTTGAGGGAACAAGCCCGATAGAGCCTCTCCAAAGTGCTACGCAATTTATCTTGGTGCCGGAGTGGAGCAGTCAGGTAGCTCGCTAGGCTCATAACCTAGAGGTCGTTGGTTCAAATCCAGCCTCCGCAACCAAGTTAGCCGCTTTCTGGCGGTGATCTGAAAGTAGGCAGCGGCAGTGTCTCGCGAGCAAGCCAATGCGAAAACGGATCACCCCCAGAGCGCGTCTGGCACTATCCCCAGCAGGGCAGCCGGGGCGACTTTAGCCGGGCGCGTCTCAACAATAACGGCGGAACGCTGCATGGGCAGGATAGCTAGGGTCCAACCTAGTTCATCGGGTCCGGTTCGAATCCGGTGCCGCCGCCAATACATAGCCGCATTGATGCGAGTGCAGATAGCCGACTACGTTCTCAAAACCCGGTTGGCATAGGGTTAGGCGGGTTGATCGCCGCTTACTGCATTCACGTGAGCGCGGCGGCGTGGCATTCGAGGCTGTAGGGCAGTTCGCTACTGTTTGGGCGGCACCACGATGGCGTGAGGAATCAGCGGGGTGATGCTCCGTGAGGCGTTCAATTCGCCAACGCACGGTTAGCGACCGGCCCGCGCTCAACATACGACACGCGCCTCTGCACTTGGCTACGGCCTCGGACATGCGCGGGTCATTTCTCAGTTCCGGGTTGAGGCACTTAATTGGCCCCGGATAGGTAGCCCCTGAGGCGGTTAAGCCCTGCGCCTATAAAGCGGGGTGGGCCACGGATAAGCCTTCACTAGGAACCGCGAACGGGTGCGAGGCCCGTAACACATTCTCAGCGCACATAGGCGCAACGCGGCGGCGATACGCTATCCCCAGCAACACAAAGGCCAGCACCCCGGCAACGGGACTGAGCGAGGTGTGAACACATGGCAACCACTAAACAAGTGAAGGCTACTGCTAAACCTAAACCCCCGCGTGCAGGCATGGGCAGACCCAAAGGCTCGCGCAACAAGACAACGGCGCTTCTCAAGGATGCGATCCTGAAAGCGGCAGAGAACGCAGGCAATAAGGTCGGCGAGGCTGGCTTGGTCAGCTACCTAGAGCAACAGGCGGAAGATAACCCCGGCCCGTTTATGTCGCTTCTCGGCAAAGTCCTCCCGATGCAGGTAGAAGGACCGGGCGACAACGGCGAGCACATCGTCGCTACTATTGAGCGCGTCATTGTCAATCCTACAGATTAAGACTGCCGCAGTCTTTTCGCCCCTATTGGAGCCAGCACGATACAAGGGCGCATGGGGCGGGCGAGGCAGCGGCAAGTCTCAGTTCTTTGAAGACCTCGCGCTGGAGGACGCTTTGCGTTGGCCGGGTGATGCTGGCGAGGGGCTGCGGTTCGCGCAAATCCGAGAGGTGCAGAAGTCTCTGCAGTATTCCTCGAAGGCTCTCTTTGAGAAGAAGTTGCACGAACATGGCTTGGACGAGAAGCAAGGGTTCAAGGTCTTTAAGGATCGGATACAGCTACCCGGCGACGGCGTGATGATCTTCCAAGGGATGCAGGACCACACGGCGGATAGCATCAAATCTATGGAGGGCTTTCACCGGGCGAAGGTGGAGGAGGCTCAAACGCTATCCGAAAAGTCCATGCAGCTACTGCGCCCGACAATCCGTTGGGAGGACCCTCAACGCGGGCTTGCCTCGGAGATTTGGTTCCCTTGGAACCCCCGGCACGCGAAAGACCCGGTTGATAAATTCTTGCGGGGCGCAACACCGCACCCGGAGGCCGTAGTCGTCCGCGCTAACTGGTCTGACAATCCTTGGTTCCCAAAGGTGCTTGAGGCTGAGCGACAGGATGATCTAAGGAACAACCCCGACCAATATGACCACATATGGGAGGGCGCATACGCTCGCGTATACAAGGGCGCATACTACGCCAACGCACTAGAGCAAGCTGAGCGAGAGAACCGCATTGACGTGATCCCGCGCGACCCACTTCTGCGCCTTTACGCATATTGGGATATCGGCGGCACAAGCAAAAAGTCTGACGCGACCTCTATTTGGATCGTCCAATTTGCGGGCGAGCAAATCCGCGTATTGGATTACTATGAGGCGGTGGGTCAGGAGTTTAGCGAGCACGTGGGCTGGCTTCACGAGCGCGGCTATTCCAAAGCCGTGATGATGCTGCCTCACGATGGGGACACGCACGAGAAGGTGCACCGGGTCACGCCTGAGTCTTACCTCAAGGACGCGGGCTTTCAGACTGATGTTTGCCGTAACATTGGCGCAGGTGCCGCAATGAAGCGGGTTGGCGCTGTTCGGCGGATCATGCCGCGCGTTGTCTTTAACCGCGACACGACAGAAGGCGGGCGCGAGGCGCTTGGCTGGTATCACGAGAAGATTGACGAAAAGCGCGGGGACTACGGGCTGGGGCCGGATCACGATTGGTCCAGCCACGCGGCTGATGCCTTCGGTGGTATGGCAATCGACGTACTCGACAGGCCCAAGGGCGTTAAGTGGAAAGCGCCACCACGTCGCAACATGGCTGGGATCGCATAATGGACCTAACAACCTACGGCGGCTTGCAGGCAGCTATCGCGCAGTGGATCGACCACGATGGGCTAATGCGCATTATCCCCAGCTTTATCGCGCTGGCAGAGGCGCAGATTGCCCGTGACGTGCGTAACAGCAAGATGGTGACAAGCGCGGACCTGACGATTGATAGCCGCTTTACGGACCTGCCCGACGATCACCTCGGCACGATTCGGCTAGACTGCAACGGCAAGCGGCTGGTGGCGCGCAGCACTGACGACATGATCCAGATGCGCGACAACGACAGCGCGAGCGGCGTTCCCTGCTACTTCACGCAGGTAGGGCGGCAGATTGAGGTCTTCCCCAGCCCTGACGCCAGCTACACGGCAACGCTGCAATATCACGCCCGCATCCCTGCGCTGGATGGCGAGAATGACACCAACTGGCTGCTGACAGAAGCGCCCGACGCTTACCTCTATGGCGCGCTAATCCACGCTGCCCCGTATCTGACCGAGGACGCCCGCACGAACACATGGGCGGAACTGTATAGCGCGGCAATCAAAAACCTGAACAAGTCTGATCGTATGGGCCAGTGGCCTAGCGCAATCAGCATCCCGGCGAGGGGCGCATAATGGCCGACACGTACACGGACAATTTCAACTACACGCTGCCGGAATTCGACGCTTCGGATGATACGTGGGATGAAAAGCTAAACGCGAACTTTGAGCAGATCGACGCGGACCTAAACCAAGCGACAAGCTGGACCCACAAAACAGCCGCATACACGGCGGTTGCGCGTGACCGGGTGCTTGCAGACACCAGCGGCGGCGCATGGACTCTCACGCTGCCCTCTGCGCCGGAAACAGGCGATACAATTGAGGTGCAGGACGCGACAGGCTCATGGCTTGCGGAAAACCTCACTGTAGACGGCAACGGCAATGATATTGACGGCTCTGCGACCTTCACGGGCAACGTGGACGGCGACCGTTTTACGCTGACCTACAACGGCATCGAGTGGGCGCGGCGCGGCTCTGCGGTTGTACGGCTGCCGCTGGAGTTTGTCAGCAAGGTCGAGATACCGAGTTCCGTTACGGCTGTTGACATCGAACTACCGGAGGGCGCGGAAAGCGTTCTGATCCTTGCTCGGTACTTGAACCACAGCGGCGGACGCAGCGCCCCCATCTCAGCCCGCACGTCTTCTGACGGTGGGGCAACATTCGACAGCGGCGCAACAAGTTACGCAACCGGAACATCAGGTTCCGATTCTCTGGACCTTGGACGGCTCTCCAACAACTACGCAGAGATCCAAGTAATGGGGGCCAGCAATGCGGCTGCGTACACTGTGGTGACATCGCTGCGGGCTGACAACATCGCTACTGGCGTTGTGGGCGGGTATCGCCAAGCGGACGAGGTCAACACGCATCTGCGCTTATTCACCACCGGCGGTGTTTTCATTGGCGGCGAGTTCTTAGTCTACAAATACGCGGATTTGGGGTGAGCCATGGCTAAAGTATTAAGAAGCGGCGTTGTGGTTGATCTCCCTGACGTTGAAGTGCTTGGCACCCCGGGGGAGCAAGAGGCGCGGGCGACAAAGACGCACGTCACAGCCGTCAAGGCCGAAGCATATCGCCGGATTGTTGCTATCTGCCCTGAGTGGAAGCAGCGCAACCTAACGGCGCAGGCGTCTATCTTGGCTGACAAGGGCCGTGATGCTTGGACCGACTCCGAGACAGCCGCATGGGAGGCCGGAGAGGCCATCTGGGCTGAGATCAAGGCAATCCGTGCCGCAAGTGACGCAATCGAGGTAATGGACCCGCGCCCCGCTGATGTGACCGCAGACGAACTGTGGGCCTAAGATGCTGGTCACGTTTGAACCGCCTCCCGGCCTGTTTCGCAACGGGACCGAGCTACAATCTGCGGGCCGTTGGCGTGACGCGAGCCTTGTGCGCTGGCATGAGGGGACAATTCGCCCCATAGGCGGCTGGCAGGCGTTTGACGACGAAACCACGGCTGGCACAGTCCGGGCAATGCACGCTTGGCGCTCTTCTAACAGCCGGGGCTATTTTCTGGCCCTTGGCAGCGGCGGCGCGCTGGAGGTGTTCACCCGCGAAGGCGACTTGATCGACGTTTCCCCGTCTGATCTGGTTGGCGGTCGCGAGGTCGGGCGTCAGGCGGTGGGCTACGGTGTCGGGCCATACGGTCGCGGTGCTTACGGCTCTGACTACACGGCCACGACGCTTGTTAAGCCTGCGGCCCTGTGGAGCCTCGACAACTGGGGTGATTACCTTGTCGCCTGCCATGACCTAGACGGGCGCATTTTTGTCTGGGAAGGCGATGCCAACGCAAAGGCCACGCCAATTGCAGAGGCCCCGGTCGATAACGTGGGGCTGGTGGTATCGGATCAGCGGTTTCTCTTCGCTCTTGGGGCAGGCGGCAATCCGCGCAACGTGGCATGGTGCGACCGGGAAGATTATACCGTATGGGAAAGCACGGCGACGAATGAGGCGGGTGACTACACGCTGGCAACCGCTGGCAACATCATGGCGGCAACGCCGGTCAACGGTGACTTGCTGATCCATACCGATGTAGACGTGCATGTCTGCACCTATGTTGGGCCGCAGATCGTGCACGAGTTTGAGCATGTCGGCAGCGGCTGCGGGATTATCAGCCGCAACGCAGCGGTTACGGTTAACGGCTCTGTCATGTGGATGGGTCAAAACGGCTTCTATGCCTACCAAGGCGGGCAGGTCACGGATATGCCGTGCGAGGTGTCCGACTACGTGTTCAGCGACATGGGGCGCTACAAAGACAGTCACGTTTACGCAACGCAGGTATCGGAGTTCAATGAAGTCTGGTGGTTCTACACGTCCTCAGAGGCCACGGATAACGACCGCTACGTTGTGTTTAACTACGCGACGGGCGCTTGGTACACGGGCAACCTAAGCCGGACAGCGGCGCTTGATCGCGGCGTGCATAGCTATCCCCTCATGGTGGATGGAAACACGGTTTACGAGCATGAGCGGGGCGCAATCCCTGACGGCAACCCGGTGTTTATCGAAACCGGGCCGCATAGCATCGGCAATGGCGAGCAGACATTCACAGCATCGCGGTTTTACCCGGATGAACTGAGCCAAGGCGATGTGACAGCGACGTTTAAGACGCGGCGCTATCCCAACGGGCCGGAATCAACGCACGGGCCTTACGTCCTCGGCGCTCCTACGGGGGTGCGCTTCACAGGGCGGCAGGTCCGCATGAGGCTGGACAAGGCGGGCGACGACTTCCGCGTAGGCGTGCAGCGGCTTGAGGTCGCGACGAGGGGGCGGCGATGAGGCTACCAGCGGGCGACAAAGCGCAGAACGAGCGCAATCTAGCAATCCGGCGCGCAGACGACGAGAACGTCAAGAAAGCGCGCCAGAACGACATGAGCGGCAGCATCCGCCTGCAAAGCCCAAACGGCACATGGTGGACGCTGACAGTAGACGACAGCGGCAATGTCTCCGGGACTAGCTGACCTGTTTCAGAAGGCGCTAGAGAGCGGCGGGCAGGGCCATACACCGGAAGAAATCGCGGCGGAATGCGCGGCAGGGCGAATGCAGCTTTGGCCGGGGCAGCAGTCGGTCGCGGTAACACAGATTCACGATCTGCCGGGGCGCAAGGTGCTGCACATCCTCTACGCAGCAGGCGACGGCAGGGAATTGGCAGAAATGGAGAAGAGCGCGGCGGATTGGGCAAAGGCTCAGGGCTGCACCTCTCTCATGCAGAACGGGCGGCGCGGTTGGTGCCGGGTTCTCAAGAAACGCGGTTGGCGGGAAGTCGTCACAACCATGGAAAGGGGCATCTAATGTCAGGCGGACTATTCGGGAAATCTGAAAGCAAGGTGACAATGCCCGCGCATATCAACCAAGCAAGCGAAGACGCGGTAGGCATGGCCAACGCCCGTAACGCTCTGGGGTATGTGCCTTACTACGGGCCAGAGCAGGCGGCTTTCACAGGCCAGCAGATGGCGGCAATGCAGGGCGCAAACCAGCAAGCAAGCGCCCTTGGCCTGCAAACGGCCCCGGTCAACATCCCCACGGCTCAGAACTACGGCGGCGGGATCACAGGCTACAGCAGCGCGGGCCTGATGGACGAAAGCCTTGCAGCACTACAAGAGGCCAATCCTGACCTCTACACGGCGCTGATGGGCCTCAAGAACCGCTATCAAGCCTCTCAGCAGGGCGGGCGCATTGCCCCTCGCACGGGCCAGCCCGTCATGCGCGACTATTCCGGCAACGCTGACCCCAGCATGAGCGGGGGCACGGCAGGTTTCGGCGGTGGTCCTATCGGCGGCTTCATCGGTGACGCCTTCGACGGGGGCGGCTTTGGTCAGTCCGGTGACAGCTTTTCGGGCGGTGGCATGGCTTCGGCGGTTGGCAACGCGCTCGGCGGGCCTTCGGCCTTCGGTGGGGGCAAGCGGTAATGGCTAATCTCGGTTTCTCAGCCCCTGTGATGGGCCAAACAGCGCAGTCAGCGCAAACAGCTATGACCCCCGCGACGAACCTAGCGGGCGTCTATCAGAACGCATTGGGCCGCGCGCCTGATGCCGCAGGGCTGGCGTTTTACCAAGGCCACCTTGATAACGGCATGGGCTTTGAGGAACTGCGCCAAAACATCTGGAACAGCCCCGAAGCGCAAGCCTATCAGGCAAGCCAGCAACAGCAGCAGCCGAACGTGTTCGACACGGCGGGCGGGGCGTATAACCAAGCCGTTGAGATGCTGATGAGCGGGATGCCTAGCGTATCGGCTCCAACCGTGCGGGCAGGGCAACTGAAAGATACTGACCTTTCGTCGTATATGAACCCGTATACCGAGGCGGTCACAGATCAGGCGCTCTCCGACCTTGACCGCTCCCGCGAAATCGCGATGAATCAGACCAATTCGGCGGCTTCTGGCGCGTTTGGCGGTTCTCGGCATGGGGTGATGCAGGCGGAGACGAACCGCAATTTTGCGGACGCTACAGCGCGCACCTCGGCGGGGCTGAATTCGGCGAACTTTAACCAAGCACAGGGTGCGGCATTTCAGGACATTGGCAACCGCCTAGCAGCGGCTCAGGCGAACCAAGCGGCGGCTCTGCAAGCGAGCATGGCAAACGCGAATAACCATCTGTCAGCATCGAACCAGCTTGGGAACTTGTCGAATCTCGGCTTCACGCTTGGGAATAACGCTCTTGATGCGCAGATGCAGGCAGGCGGGATGCAGCAAGGCTTGATGCAGGCGATTATCGACGCGGGCAAGGCGCAGACGAACAACGCCACGGGCGAAACTGATGCGGCCCTGTCGCGGCTTCTGGCGGTTCTTGGCGGGGTTCCTGTCCCTCAGACCACGACGCAGAAGGAAAGCCCCGGCATCATGGACCTTATGACGGCGTTTATCTGATGAATTGGGTCCAGTACGCCAACCAAGGCGCAATTCGCAATCAGCCTCTAGCGCCTGACTTGCTGGAAGCGCTTTCATTCTTGCCTGAAATGGGCGTCGAAATGAAGGTGTACAGCGGCGGGCAGGCGGCGAAAGGCTCCGGCGGGCCACGGACAGGATCGACACGGCACGACCACGGCAATGCGGCTGATGCTGACTTCTATTATGAAGGGCGCAAGCTGGATTGGAACAACCCCGAAGACGTGCCAATCTTTCAAGAGATGGTACGGCGCGGTAAGCAACGCGGCATCACCGGATGGGGCGCGGGCGACGACTACATGGGCGCAGGCCGGATGCACGTTGGCTTCGGCAACCCCGGCGTATGGGGCGCAGGTGGTAAGGGCGCAAATGCTCCGGGCTGGCTGCGCGAGGCTTACCACGGAGAACCCGGCCACGTTCACAAGCCGGGTGACGAGGGCCAAGTTATCGCAGACGCGACAATGGCAGCACTCGGCAAGCCAGTACAGCGCCCGACAATCTCAGGCGGCGGTGGCACCTCAACGGCAATCGGCGGAAGCGGAGCAGACACAATGGCAGAACCTACAGGCCTTCTGGGCAAATTCGCGCGCACAGAGGACAACGTGGGCGGCTTGCTTGGCATGATGTTTAAGAACATGACGCCAGACCGTGCCGACCAAATCCGCGCGGGCTTTGCGGGGATGCAGGGGATTGGCAATCAGGGCGTCTATAACGCGGCCACAAGCCGTATGCAGGCGCGCCGGGATGCCGACAGCCGGGAACGCGGCTTTGAGCATGACCAAGCCCTCCAGCAGCAGCGCATTGACGCGCAAAACGCAGAGCGTCAGCAGCAGATGCAGGCCGAGGCGCAGCGACGTGAGCGCGCGCGGCTCTGGGTGGCCCAGAACGCACCTGAGCAGCTTGGCGCGTTTGACGCGGGCGTGATCGGCGTGGACGATGTGTATAAGATTGCCAACCCTGCGGCCCCGACCCCAACCGACGACATGCGCGAGTATGAAGCAGCGAAGGCTCAGGGCTACACTGGCACGCTGCAAGAGTGGATCGAAGGGCAGCGCAAGGCAGGCGCGCCATCGGTTAGCACGACCGTGAACACGGGCAACGAAGTGGACAGCCGCCCGATTGTGGACAAGCCGGACAAGGGCTATCAGCGCCGTTGGGACCCTGAGCGCCAGACGTTTGTGGACGAACCTATCCCCGGCAGTGATGTTGATACGGAAATCCAAACCGCAGAGGACAAGGACGCAGAGCGCGCCCGTCAGACCAATCTCAAGATGGGCCAGACGCTCGAAAACCTGCACCTCAATATCAACGAACTTGAGGACGGCGGCGTCCCTGTCACGGGTGTCATTGGCGAGATTGGCTCATGGATTCCGGGCAGTCAGGCGACCGACTTCCGCAACCGGACAACGCAAATCTCGACCCGCGCGGCTTTGGATGAAGTGCAGAACATGCGCGACAATAGCCCGACAGGCGGCGCGGTTGGCCAGTTGACCGACAGTGAGCGCGAAGCCATCGGCCTTGCCGCAACCTCGCTCTCTAATGCCAGCAGCAAGGATGAATACCTGCGCGCGGCGAAGAAATTCCGCGAGATCATGCTTGATACAGCTTACGGCAAAGGCCAGTGGCGGCTTGATAAGGAAGGCCAAGTTTCGTTTGGCAGCCCCAGCACGCCTGCGGGGGACTTCACCTCTGACACGCCCCCTGCGGGCTTAGATGAGAGTGACGCGGAACTTTGGAAATACGCTACGCCAGAAGAGCGCCAAGCCATTTGGGGGCAATGACATGACCGAGGCAGAAAAAGCCCGCCTACGCGCTGACCTTCGCCGCCGCAAAGCAATGAGCGAGGCCAAGCCCGAGGCCGACATGTCCCTTATGGGGCGACTGAAAGACAACATCATCGGCACCGACGATGGCGTGCAGTCATATGGCGAAAAGCTGGGTTCTCTGCTCAACAAGGGTGGGGAAAGCATGACAATGGGCATTGTCGGTGACGAGGCATCGGCAGCGGTTGAAAGCCTGATCCCCGGCGTGGATTATGAGCAGCGCCGCGACCATTACCGCGCGCAAGAGCGGCAGCTTGAAGAGGAAAACCCGGTTGCATCCCTCGCGGCTGATATTGGCGGTGCCGTTGTTGCCCCCGTTGGGGCCGTAGGGGCGCTCAGAGCGGGCGCAGGACTGCTTCCCCGCATGTTGATGTCCGCAGCGGGGACGGGCGCTATGAGCGGCGTCTATGGCTTCGCGGAGGGCGAGGGCGGTTTTGACGAGCGGTTTGACGACGCGAAAGGTGACGCAGGCGTAGGCGCGGCTATCGGCGGCGCTATCCCCCTTGTGGGCGCGGGCTTGCAGAAAGCCCTCACAGCGCGGTCGAACAGCAAGGCGATCAAGCAAGCTGCGGCGAATGCCCCCTCGACTGAGCAATTGCGGCAGAGCGCGCGGCAGGCATATGACGAGGTGGACCGCTTGGGCGTGCAGATCAAACCGGAGGCGTTTAATCGCTTGGCGGATGAAATGAAACAGACAATGGTTGAGGGCGGTCTTGACCAACTACCCGGTCCAAGCAGCCTTTCCCCAAAAGCGGCCCGCGTTAATCAGATCGCAAGCGAAATGTCGTCGGAAATGGCGACCGACCCCACGGCGGCTCTGCCTTTCCGCAGCCTCGACCAGCTTCGCCGCAAAACAGGCGCAGCGGCTGGCGATATGAATAACAAGCTGGATTCTTCGCTTGGCACTCAGGCCATCGGGACCATTGACGACTTCGTAAAGAACCTCACGGCAAACGATGTTGCGGCAGGGGATGCAAAAGCCCTCGCCCCGGCAATCGAGAAAGCGCGCAGCCTCTATGCCAAAATGGCGCGCAGTCAAACGGTAGACGATGCCATTTCAGCGGCGGAAGAATACGTTTCCGGCCCCGCCAGCGGCATTCGCAATCAGTTCTCGCGCATTCTGAAAAGCGACAAGCTGAGCCGTGGGTTCTCTGAGGCTGAAAAGGCGGCAATGCGTCGTGTAGTGAACGGCAGTATCCCGGAGCGCCTGATCCACCTCGCAGGCGGCGGGCTAGGACAACTGTTCTCTGCTGGGTCGGGCTTCGCGTCTGGTGGGCTTCTGGGCATGATGGCAGGTGCAGCGGCTGGTGTCGGCGCGCGCAAGGCTTCTGAGGGCATCGCATCAAAGAATGCAGAGACAGTCCGTGCGCTTATCGCAAATGGCGGTCTTGGCCAGCTTCCGGCTGTGTCTAATCGGCCTGCCGGGATTCTTGAGCAAGTATTGCGTCAAGGTACGGCGGCGGGCCTTCAATAGTCAGCACCCCGGCAATAGCCATGGCGAGGGGGAAACCCATACAAAGCCAGCCAAGCTTGGAGAACTCACCGTTGTTCTCCCGCTTGGTGTAGATCACCGCGCCATATACGAACATGCCAGTTAAGAGGTTGCCGAGTAAAACAGCGGTGACTGTATCTGAGAAATTCATGGTTCTAACGTGGGGCCAGCCTCAATCGGTTTCAAGCTAGTACGTGGTGCAATTCACTGAACGGCCCAAGCTATAGCAATTGTTATGGGTCATTGGCTTGGGGCGGCTCTTGTTGGCAAGCGTCTGCATACGACTGCGCGCGCCATCGCGGCCTTGGCTCATTTCCTGCTGAATGCAAGCGGGCAATTGTGAGCCGGTATAGCCGTATGCAATGCAATTCTGCCTGTAGTGGGCAATGATCTGATCTTGCGGCGTTGTCGCAAACCAAGCCGGACTGCCGGGGTTTCCCAAGCCCCCTCCGTCCGTCATGCAACCTGCCAAAATAACCGGGGCAACAAGTAAAATCCGCATAGCGGTCCCTCCTAAAAGAATATGGTGACGAGGTTGGCCCGGAAGCCCTCGCCAATCAAGCCCTTTGGCAAAATTCACGCAGCCCTCGGTTTTCCGGGGGCTTTTTCTATTGGAAACGCTCGAATGAAAAACACCAAAATTGACGACGCGGTGCAGTCCAACATTCAAGCGCAGGTGGAAGCCGCCCGCGACTTTGTGGAAACGGACATTGCCCCTGATCGCCTCAAGGCCGAGCGTTACCGTGACGGCGAGGTCGATATCGGCCACGAGAAGGGCCGCTCCAAGGTTGTCGCAACGCCTGTGTCTGACACAATCCGCGCGGTTAAGCCTGCGCTTATGCGGCTGTTTCTCCAGACTGACCCGGTTGAGTTCATCCCCCGCACACCACAGGACGTGCAGAGCGCCAAGCAGCGTACGCAGATGGCGCGGTATATCTTTGAGCGCGAAAACGGGTTCATGGTCCTCCATGACGTGTTCGACGACGCGCTTGTTAAGAAGATCGGCGTGGCGAAGGCGTATTGGGATGAGCAGACGGAAATCGAGTTTGACGAGTACACCGGGCTTTCGCTTGAGGAGGTGTATTTCCTAGCAGAGCAGCCCGACCTTGAAACGGAAGAAATCACCGAGGAACAGGGCGACGATGGCCTTATGTCCTACGGCATGAAGGTGAGCCGCACGACCGACAAGGGCCGCATCCGGCTTGAGGCGCTGCCGCCTGAGACATTCTTCTGGAACGCAGAGGCCAAGAGCCTAGAGGACGCGGCAATCTGCGGCCACTCCGAAGAGCAGACCGTGGGCGACCTGATCGCCATGGGCTTTGACGAGAAAGACGTGATCGACCTCGACACCGAAAACGACGACGAGGAAACGACCTATCGCTTTGAGGGCGAAGAGGACGAGGCCAGTAATGACCCGATGGCGAAAAAGGTGCTTATCACCGAAGCCTATATGGACATGGACCTTGAGGAAACGGGCATCCCCCGGAAGTACAAGTTCATCCTCGGCGGGACGGGCTACAAGGTGCTGGACTATGAGCCGTGCGACCAAGTGCCGTTTGCCGTGTTTGAGGTTGATCCCATCCCTCACAAGCTGGCGGGCCGCTCTCTCGCTGAATTGCTGATCCAAGACCAAGACGCCAGCACGGCTATGACGCGCGGCGTGATCGACAGCATCAACATGGCAAACACCCCCCGCGTCGTCGCTGTGAAAGATCAGGTGGAAGTTGACAGCCTGCTTAACAATGAGACGGGCGGCATCATCTGGGCGGATCGGCTGGACTCGGTGCGAGAATTCAGCATCGGCAACGGCGCGACAATGGCCCTCCCGGCGCTCCAGTACCACCAGCAGCGCCTAGAGGCCAAGACAGGCGTGCAGGGCGTTGGCATGGGGCTGGACGCGGACGCATTGCAAAACCAATCGGCCACCTCCGCAGGCATCGCAGAGCGCGCCGCTATGGGGCAGACGGAACTTATCGCCCGTACCCTCGCGGAAGGCGGCATGAAGCGCCTGATGAAGCTGATTGACGCTCTGGTACGGCAGCATCCCGACAAGAACGAGGTCATGCAGGTCAGCGGCGAGTTTGTGGCTGTAGACCCGCGTAGCTGGTCGGCTGACGTGGATGTAATGGTCAACGTGGGCCTTGGCACAAACCGGACGGAAGAACGCACCGTCGCCATGAATAACATGGTGCAAACGCTCATGAGCATGTTCACCCAGCTTGGCCCCAGCAACCCGCTTGTCGGGCTGGCTGAGTTGCGCGCGGCAATCGCTGACCTCTACCGGATGCAGGGCGTTTACGACAGCACCAAGTACCTCAAGCCGTTCTCGCGTGATCAGGAATTAGCGTTGCAACAGCGGGCGCAACAGCAGCCCCAGCAACCGCAGAGCGATCCGAACCAAGCGTTCATGCAGGTTGAGGGCATGAAGGTGCAGCAGAAAGCGCAAGCCGACATGGGCAAGCTGCAACTGGATCAGTGGAAGGCCCGCGAAGAAGCCGACCGCAAGCGCGACGAGATGGGCCAAAAGCGCATTCTCGAAGCCGCCAAGCTGCAAGGCGAGTACGGCCTCAAGGTGAATGAGCAGGCGATTAAGGCCGAACAAGCCGCGCCGCGTTTCTAAGGAAACCCCATGAACACAGAACAAAAGGCAGCGACCGCCAAGCGGTTGCTGAATGACGAGGGCTATCAACTGCTCTTCGAAGCAATTCTGGACGACGCAACCCGCGTCTTTCGGGATGTGACCTCGACCCAAGAGGCACGTGAGCAGGCGCACGGCAAGGTGTGTCTAATTGATGATTTCCGCAAAAAACTGAGGCTCTGGATGAACGAGCAGCAGATCGCGGAGCATAACCAGAAAGGTCAGCACCGTGAGTGACACGACTGAACCAATGACCATTGAAAGCGCCGTTGAGCAAATCATGGCAGAAGACGACGCCCCAGCACCGGAGACGACTGAGGGCGAAGAATCCGAAGTAAGCGAAACCGAAGAAGTTGAGGCAGAGGCGTCCGAAGATGAGGACACAACCGAAGCCGAGGCAGACGAGGAAGCCGAAACTGATGAGGCCGAAGCGGACGAGGCCGAAGAAGAAGAGTCCGACGAGGACGAGGCAGAGGACGAAGACGACAACGAAGAGCCTGAGCGATTCCCCGTCATGGTTGACGGACAAGAGGAGCTTAAGACGCTCGATGAGTTGAAGGAAAGTTACTCTGGGCAAGCCAAGATTCGGAAGGACATTTGGCAGAACGCTCAAACGCGCAAGCAACTTGAGCAGGCTGCACAAGCCATGATGAATCAGCAGGAAGAACTCCTGCAATTGCGTCAGCGGATCGAACAGGGCGGCTTTAAGGCTCCCCCACAAGCGCCTGACCGGAGGCTCTTGGATACCGACCCAACCAAGTACATGCGCCAGCGCGCGGAATACGAGGATCAGGTCGCCGAGTTCCAGCGAGAACAGGCACAATTTCAGCAGATGGCGGAACGTAAGGCCGCATACGAGCGACACCAGCAACAGCAGGAAATGGCGGAACAATTCGAGGTGCTGAAACAGCGCATCCCGGAGATGGCCGACGAAAAAACTGCTCCTGAGTTCGCTAAGAAGCTGATGAACGCGGGGACTGAGTTTGGTTTCTCAGCCGACGAGTTGAGCGGGATCACAGACGCCCGCGCGCTCTACGTGCTGAGCAAGGCGGTCAAGATGATCGAACTTGAGAAAAAGCAGGGGACCAAAAAAGCCCCCCCTAAGCCAACTCGCACGGTCAAAGCGAAAGCCCCCAAAAAGCACGCGCCTGACGCGAAAGCCAAGGCTGCAAAGGCACGTTTCCAGCGCACCGGATCAATTTCCGATGCCGTGGATGCATTCCTGAGCAGTCAAAACCCTTAATCTTCGGAGGCCAGAATGGCACAACCTACCAACACCTTTGACAGCTATGATGCTGTCGGCGCTCGCGAGTCTCTCGCGGACTTCATCTCTAACGTGGACCCGTATGATACGCCCTTCTACACGAACTGTAAGAAGGAAAGCATCAGCGCCCACAACCACGAATGGCAGACCGACGCCCTCCGCGCCGCCGCCCGCAACAAGCACGTTGAAGGCGACGACACCACGGCATCGGCCAAGACCGCGACAACCCGTCTGGGGAACTACACTCAGACCCTGAAAGACGCGGTTTCCATCCCCGACACCGACAACTCGACCAACAAGGCGGGGCGGAGCAAGGAAATTACCTATCAGACTATCAAGATGGGTAAGGAACTGCGCACCGACTTGGAAACAGCCTTGTTTTCCAACTACCCTAAAGCTGCGGGCAACTCGACCACAGCGGCGGAAATGGCCGGTGTCCTCACTTGGATTACCACCAACACGTCTGTCGCTACTGCTGGCTCGCCTGCCGATCCGACCGGCGACGGCACTGATGCCCGGACGGATGGGACGCAGGAGGCGTTTACGCAAGCGCGACTGAACTCCGTCCTACAGAGCATTTGGACCGAGGGCGGCAAGCCCAATACGGTCTATCTTTCTGCGTTCCAGCAGAACATCGCATCGGGCTTCACTGGCTCGAACAACCAGCGCTCAACCATTGACGCGTCGAAGTCCAAAAACGCCGTTATCAACAGCATGGACATCTACATCACGCCCTTCGGCAAGGTGGAGATGCAGTTGAGCCGCTTCAATCGCTCGCGCGACGTTCTCGTCATGCAGGACGATATGTGGGCGGTTGGCGTCAAGCGTAACTGGAAAGAGACCGAACTTGCCAAGACTGGTGACAACACCAAGATGCAGGTTGTCGGTGAATTCACGCTGATCTCGAAGAACGAGAAAGCGTCCGGCGGCGTGTACGACAACACGGATTCCTAAGCCAAACGGGGCTGCGCTTAACGGCGCGGCCCTTTTCCTTTTCTGAGGGCATCCCATGAAAATCAAGATTCTGAATGAACGCCTCCGGGCGAACGGTAAGCGCTGGTCTGTTGGTGACGTTGTGGACGTTGACAAGGACTTTGCAGACACAGCGGAAGCGAATTGCCTGAGCGACATGTTTGAAGTCGTGGAGAAGCCAAAGGCGGCACGCAAATGAAGCTGGCCGAGCAGTTTATCGACGGCGACGGCGACAAGTTTCACGTCAAGAAGACCTTCGACCCAACCCCATCGCTTGAGCAGGTGCGCGTTCTCAAAGACGCAGGCGCAATGGGCACGAGCGATAACAAGCTGGTCGCCCGCGTTCCCTGCTGGATGATTAATGAGTGGTGCAAAGAGGCTGGCGTGGCTTGGTCCGACACCGACGCCCGCCGTGAGGTTGTTCACCGCAAGCTGCTTTCCGGGGACGTGGCTGCATTCCGCGTCTGGGAAGGCACGTACTAACCCCCCAACATAAGGCGGCAGCTATGACCCCCGGTAAATACAATTGGCCCGCTCAATACGCGGGTGACACCGCCCGCCCATGGGAAATCCAAATTCTCGAAGACGGCAACATTGTGAAGCTGACGGGCGTGACGGTGAAGCTACAGGCGCGACGTGACCCTCAAGGTGTCGTCCTTCTTGACCTGTCGTCAGACGGCACGGGCATCACGATCACGGACGAGGAAGAAGGCAAGGTTAGATTTGGCGGTTACACGAACCCCGATGTGCAAGCGATGCTGACCTATGACATCCAGTACCATTTCCCGGACGGCTCTCTCACGACATATTTGACGGGCGTGTATCCCGTTTACGGACAGGTGACGCAATGACAGACGTAGTTGTAAACGTAAGGGCGCTTAACGAGGCGTCGGGCCAAGACGCAGCGGCGGCATCTGACAGCGCTGAACTCTCCCAAGCATGGGCGGAAGGCACGGAACCCGGCGGTCCCGGCACGAAGTCAGCGGAGGAACACGCGTCGGATGCAGGTACACAAGCCACCGCAGCAGCCACAAGCGCAGCACAGGCGGCGCTGTATGACGGCGTATGGCTGGACAACAGCGCGGCAATCGACACCGACGAAACCTTGTCCTACGGCCCCGGCGCTTCCGGCGTCTCCGAGGGCGACTACGTGCGGACGCGGGCCGAGGGGTTCAGCTATCAGGTAGCCGCATCCGGCGCGACTGACCACCACCTGACGACAGCGGGCGGGGTGAAGCTATCCTTGGTCGAGGACGGTCAGATCAGCCCGGAAATGACTAACGCTAAAGGCGACGGAGTATCTGACGATACTAGCGCATTCACTATTCTTCGGGATGGGTTCCCTCGCAGGGAAATTCAGGCAAACGGAACCTATGCGGTCTCTGATCTGCGATTAATGACAACTTCCATTCGAGGCTCCGGCACGCTGAAAGCCGTCGCGGGCGCATCTTATGTCCTTGGGCTGGGGTATGACACTGCCGCAAATTGGCGATACGCCTCTGTGCGCGACCTGTGTATCGACGGCAACAGTAAGGCTTCGGATGGCATCGACTTCAACGCGGGCGGAACAAACGACCATTTTGCCGGGCGATGGGATATTGAAAGGACTTTCATTCGCGCCTGCGCAGTCGGGATCAATAAGCGCTTTGGTAGCATCGGCAACAACTATCGCAGTGTGAGCGTAAACTCTTGCGATATCGGCTATCGCGCCGTTGATAACGTAGGCGATATTATGCACAGCGGCGCGGACTACTTTCAGGGCGGGGAATTTTCGTCTAATGCGCTGGCGGCGTTTCTTATCGACAGCGAATCTATAGGAACTGGCGGCACAACAATCGGGCCAAATGTGATTGTCGAGGGCAATCCCGGATTTGGTGTTTTCGTTAGAAATTGGCGAACCTCTTATGTGCCTTTTGTGATCGACGGGGCGTGGTTTGAAGATAACGCTTCGGCAGGTTCGGTCACGATTGATGGCATCGCCTACGCGCCCAAGGACATACGCCTTGACAACACTGCTTACGCGGTAATTCGTAACAGCCCACTAACAAAAGTGGCATTCAACGGTTCCACAGTTTTGCTCGACGGGTGTTTTGTGAACGATACGACCGTAATTGAGGTGTCCAATTCTAACGTGAGGGCGATTAACCTCAATACCGATGGGATGAAAGGGCAGCCAATTGAAGTCGAAAGCATAGCTAAAGCGCAACGGACGGCAGGGGCGCAGGCGGATAGTTATCGTTGTGTTCCTAGAACATCGGTGAAAAAAGCACTTTCTGGCTCCGGCGTCGTGAACAGTTCCCGGAGTTGTGATGGTACAACTGGCATCACATTCTCCGGCAGTAGTACGCTGACTTCAACCCAAGTATCAGATGGTCTGCTATTTCCTTACGCCGCCGAAGTGGTGCAGCCAAATGGCCATACTATCGTGTTTGACAATAAGACACTCACTGCTGGTAAATGGACGGTCTACACTTTCGACTGGAAGCAAGTCAGTGGAAACCCATCTAGCATCAACCTAACCAATAGCATCACATTGGCAAACAATTTCAGGGCGCTAACCAAGGCGAATCAATGGGTAACGATGGGCGGGGTCGCAAAAATCCCTGACGGTGGCGGCGGGAGCGTGGCTCTGTACGTTGTAAACAATAGCGGCGCAAGCCAGACATTTCGTCTGGGCTGTTACCAAATTGTCCAATTTGACAGTGAGGCGGAGGCCGTTGCGTTCTTTAACGCGCAGGCGTTCGTTGATGCTTGACACATGCGAAGCCGTCAGCCGCCGGTTATGCCGCTGGCTGACGGGCTGGGATATGACGCTATGCGCCTATGCGTGGTGGCGCAAAGACAAGCGGGCGTGGCGGTGCATTGGCCGCGTCCTCAATGTGGCGATGCTCTACTTTGAGCCGGACCACATTCGTCGCAGCTATGAGCGGCGCTTTCCTAAATAACAGGTGACATATGTTTGTGACGAACTGGCGCAAAGTGCTGACCCGTGCGTGGTCGGTGCGTTTAATCATCCTTGCTGGCGCTCTGAGCGGCATTGAGGTGGCAACCCAGCTATGGCTCCCCGATTGGCCTGATGGCGTCTTAGCGGCGTTCTCTGGCGCTATCTCGGCGGTGGCCTTGTTCGCCCGTGTGGCGGCTCAATCCGACATGGAGGACGACGAATGAAGTTCCTTGCGCAGATAATGGCGTGGCTGCGAAGCCTGTTCTCTAAGACCAAACCAAAGACGAAACGCGGGGCGGCGGGTATCTCTGCCGTTATCGCGGCGTCTGTTGCGTTTATCGGCCCGTGGGAAGGGCTGAGAACAACGGCCTATCCCGACGCGCTTGCCCGCAATATCCCGACAGTCTGCTACGGCGAGACGCGGGGCGTTTCCCTTGGCGATGTATACACCAAAGCGGAATGCGATGCCATGCTTGCGAAGGCTGTTGAGCAGTTTCACGCGCAGCTTGCGGCCTGCATCCCCGGCTTGCCGACATACCCCGAAGGCGTCCAAGTCGCGTTTACGTCTTGGTCCTACAATGTCGGCACGGGCGCGGCCTGTAAATCGACGCTGGCGCGGAAAGCCAACGCGGGCGACCTCGTGGGGGCGTGTAATGAACTGCCCCGGTGGCGAAAGGCTGGCGGGCGCGTTGTTCGTGGGCTGGAGAATCGTCGCGGGGCTGAACGCAAACTGTGCCTAGAGGCGTTGCAATGACGCGCGTTGTCGTCGTGGTTGTGATCCTCTGCGCCGTTGGGGGCTGGCTCTACTGGCTCGGCGGCAAGGATGCACGCAACAGCACTCGTGCAAATCAAATTGAACGCGAAAAGGATATCAGCGATGCGATTGATAATTGCGCTGACGCTCATTGGTCTGTCAGGCTGCGCGGGTGTGAGTGACGCCGCATTCTGTGGCGAGAAATACACGCGCTCTATTCAGGGGCTACGGGCGGGGCTTGAGCAGCACCCAGAGACGCCAGACGCGGTGGGCGAGCCGGGTGCAGACGTTGTGCTGGGCCATGAAGCCGGATGCCGCAAGGGCTGGCTGAAATGACCCGCATGTCCGACACATTCCTACAGCACGGGCGCGGGATGGAATGGCAGAATAGCATCATCATCCTAATCTTCGCCCTAACGCTGGCACTCCCCGGCGACACCCTTGCCACCAGCGTTGCATTCGCCGCATTCCGGCAGCTTGGCATTGATGAGGTGGCCTTAGCCGTGCCTCTGACCGTCATAGCGATTATGCGAATGGCGGGGCTTTTTATCAACGGCAACTGGCGGCGCTCTCCAATCCTGCGCTGCATCGGTGCCGTTCTCGGCGCGGGCCTGTTCGCGGGCCTTGCCGTCCTCTTTGCAGTACCTGCGCTCAGTGGGCAATCTGCCGCCCTCACAACTGGCGCTGGCTCTTATCTAGCGCTAGCCGCCTTCGATGTTCT
>Ga0066837_10000090_pt1 | contig 35932 bp, 37 predicted proteins | sample ETNtaG_25_FD_66730 | JGI IMG/M metagenome (GOLD analysis project Ga0066837, IMG submission 66730) | Marine microbial and viral communities from oxygen minimum zone, Eastern Pacific Ocean - ETNP201302SV86 | ecosystem: Environmental > Aquatic > Marine > Oceanic | place: Pacific Ocean: Eastern... | reverse complement strand
CCTACTACATGGCCACGGCGGTCCTCATGGCTCTCTTGCACCGGCGTCGTACCGGTGAAGGCCAATGGGTAGATCTCGCTTGCATCGAAGCTGCAGGAACGTTGCACGGAGCAGCGACTCTTGATGCGACAGTCAATGGACGAGTAACGCGTCGTCCGGGTATGCCCAACAGCAATCGATCGCAGTCTCCGGTCATGGCTCCACATGGAATTTGGGCGACTCAAGGTGAAGATGAGTGGATTGCCATAGCGGTGCGCAATGATGAGGACTGGCGACTATTCGCTGACGTCGTCAACCAGCCATGGGTGCGTGAACAGCGGTGGAAGAATGTCGCTGATCGCGTAACAGCAGAAGACGAATTGGAAGAGTTGGTGGCTAGGTGGACTGCGCCCCAAAATCGCCACCAGTTGGCTCGACGGCTAACTGACGTCGGAGTTCCGGCCGCACCGGTTCTGCGGCCCGGAGAAAGAATCGATTCCGATGATCGCACATCCGACCTCTGGATCACAGTTGACCACACCGAGGTAGGACCGGCGAGAGTAGAAGGCCTCCCGGTGCGTATGTCAGAAACCGCCTGGTCAATTTCACGAGGGGCGGCGTGTCTAGGGGAACACAACGACTATGTCTTCGGACAGTTACTTGGGCTCGGTGAACAAGAAATTGAACAACTCGTTGATGAGGGAGCGATCTAACCGTGGCTTCTGAACGCTCACCAGCGGCCCTCACTGGCTATCGAGTGATTGAGTTAGCTTCAGAACGATGCGCGCTAGCAGGGAAACTACTTGCGGATATGGGTGCGGAAGTAATTGTCGTCGAACCTCCAGGTGGATGTCACACCCGCAGTTGGGAACCATTCGCTGACGATGTATCAGAGCTCGAGAATTCCTTGCATTGGTGGCATTACAACACCTCAAAGAAATCGGTCATCGTTGACTTGGACACTGACATCGGCGCTGACACATTTCGGTCGTTAGTCAACACTGCCGATGTCGTGATCGAAGCCGAACCCCTAGGGCGACTAGACGCGTTAGGTCTTGACTGGAACCAGTTCGGGGAAACCGAAGATGAACTGATCTGGACATCAATTACCCATCACGGGCGCGACGGAACCGATCCACCGGCCACCGACCTCACGTTGTTAGCCGAAGGAGGCCCCGTTTGGTCATGTGGCTACGACGACCACCAACTACCCCCAGTGCGCGGTGGCGGGAATCAGGCCTTTCATACCGCATGCCACTATGCAGTTCCGGCGATTCTTGTCGCGCTGATGTGGCGGGAGACCTCCGGCAAAGGTCAACTAGTTGATATTTCGATGCTGGGTGCAGCCAATGCCACCACCGAGTTCGCGACGCTGTGGTGGCTCAACGCCGAACGCGAAGTAGGGCGCCAAACGGGGCGTCATGCCCACATACGACCTACTGAGTGGACCCAGATTCGTTGTGCCGATGGACGATGGTTTAACACGGGCGTACCTCCCCGAAACAAACGTGAATTTGCGGCGTTGCGAACCTGGGTTGAAGAACTCGGTCTGGTAGAGGAATGCTCGCCGTACGAGATCCTGAAACTTGGCGACAACTATGAACGCATCGGTCTCTTCGAACTAGACGCTGACCCTCTCGCCGGAGAGGTCTTTCAAGCGGGTAGAGACGTCATCGAATTTCTTGGGCAGCGCCTGTCGGCATACGAACTTTTTGTGGGACTGCAAGAACGAGGCATGGCGTGCGGCATCGTCTATTCGCCTGAAGAAATGATGCAGGACCCTCATTTCGTTGAACGTGGATTTCCCGTAGATATTTTCTATGAAGATCGCGGTACCAGCTTCACCCATCCGGGAGCTCCATACCGATTTGGGCGTACGCCCTGGAGGGCGAAGCGCGCTCCTCTTTTAGGGGAACATCAAACCCTGATCGAAGAGCTATCGGACTAGGTCGCTTGCCGCGATCAGGTTGACACTGACCCGGGGGTTTAGATGTCTGCAGCCTCGGCGCGTGACGTGGCGTGAGATCGAGCGGCTTTAGAGAGATCTCGTACCTCGTCCCGCTCATCGTCTGTCAGGCATTCGAAATCGGGTGCGTGAAGCTGATCTGTTAACGACTCGGTCTCTTCTCTTGCTGAGCCAAGCTCGCTGACATCGGGATATGGCTTCGGCCAACCGAAGAACTCAGCGTTCCATTCGCCAGCGGGACCACTGAGGATCGCTTCTAGGGGACCCATGCCGAGCGCCTGCACTGCGACGGCATGGCGACCGAAACGTAATTCGCGCATGCATTGAGCCAACTGAAAGGTACGAGCTGGACCAGCGTCATCTGGGAGTTCTTGATCTCGCCAGCCCACGAACGTCGGGGCCCCATGCGGCACCGCGTTCTGTACTACCCGATCAAGTAACTCGCCCAGTCTTTCGTTGCCCTCGAAATCGGCCAACGCCTCGGCCCCGTACTCTTGGCAGATTCTCGCGTAAACCTTTCCGCCCTCAATGGGGTCAAAAGCAGCTCGTCCTTCTTCCACCATCGACCGCATATGGTCAGGTGCCCAAAAGAAGGCGGCCCCGATCACGTTGTCCACGGGACAATTACCTAAGACGCCAAGACGACCGACCGCGTATGCGCCTTGCCCTTCCCCCATGCCGGCTGCTGCCGCCTTTTCCCGAGTTGACGGGGCCATAAGCCAGGCCATCGCCAACATTCCTAACGAACCTCGCATGCTGCGAGCAACCGTGACGCTATCCATAGCCGCGAAGCTACTCAGTCAAATCGTTGCCTGCCTGACTACCGGCCTGTTCGTTCGTCTGGACCTTCGGTACCATCGGCGATTCGAACGCGGAGATCAGCTCTTCGTGGAGTGTCGCCAGGGGATCAACCTGGTGATCGCGTTTACCCTTGGATGCGCAACAAGTCCACGACAAACAAAAGGGGAGTATTCGGCCCGATCGAGCCTGACCCGGACCCTGCTTCGCCGTAGGCTAAGTCGCTAGGAATTTTCAGGAGACGCCTCCCCCCTTCACGCATCCCCACGATTCCTTGATCCCATCCTTGTATGACCATGCCAACACCTATTTGGGTGGTGAACGGTCTCCCCCGAGTCCAGGATGAATCGAATACAGTGCCGTCTGTCAGAGTGCCCAGGTAGTGGACGCTGACTGTGTCTCCGGGCTCGACCACCTCTCCAGATCCTTCTGATAGGTCTTCGACTTCAAGGGAGTCACCGAGTTCGGTCGTGTCAGGAATTTGCGGCATGGGTAGGTCCACCACCGAAATTAGGTCAACCACAAAGATGAGAGCAGCGTCGGGTGGGATGGCGCTTCCCGCCCCTGCACTTCCATACGCAAGTTCGGGGGGAATGATCAACAACCGTCTTCCTCCCTCGCGCATCCCCACGATTCCTTGATCCCATCCAGGGATAACTGCGCCGACCCCGATCGGAACGAAAAATGTTTGACCTCGGTTCCAGCTGGCGTCGAATTCGGACCCGTCATCAAGTAAGGCTCCTACGTACTTGACTTCAAGAAGGTCTCCGACCAGCGCCTCTTCTCCGGTTCCAGCCGTGACATCTTCAATCACTAGATTCTCGGGCGTTCCGTCATTGGGAAGAACCACGATGCTTGGCCGGTCGTTGCCGGCGGATACCTCTGCCCACGTCCGGTCAGAAGCCGAAACGGTTGATGGAGTTGAATCAGTTGTCGAAGTGGTCACCGAGGTGGCCGATTGCTCGACCACCGAACCTTGATCGGTACCGCCGCAACCGAAGAGAAACAGAACGATGCAGGTAGCAATGAAGTTTCGGACAGAGATCATGTTTGAAGGCTACGGACGTCCCCACCCTAATGGATGGCCTATCCGGGGTTGAGCGCTCGACACTCGCCTGGTCGCAAAATTCTCAAGAGTTCAGGTATGCAGTCTGAGCTCACCTGAACCAGTTATCACCGCAAAAACTTGTTGGGGTGTGTTTTCGGCTAGTCACTCAGGCAACATGGCAGGATGCAGTTCAACGGCGCGCCGGTATTTCACCCCGATCAAATTAGTTCTGACTGGTTGACGAGCGTCCTTGACGGCCACGGTGACGTGGTGGCGTTTGAAGTTGAAGCGATCGGTACAGGGCAAGTTGGGGCCAACTTTCGATGCCACTTGACCTGGGATGGCAAGGATGGACCATCTGCCGTCGTAATCAAGTTCGCGGCCCTCGACGCGCAAAGTCGAGCGACGGGCATACAAATGGGGACCTACCAACGAGAAATTGAGTTCTATCGTCACATTGCCCCACGGATCGATGTTGCAGTGCCACATGTGCACTACCTAGATTTCGTGCCCGGATCAGCAGACGTCGTAATTGTTATGGAGGATCTTCACCCCCGCATACAGGGTGATCAGATCAAAGGATGTAACGACGAAGAAGCCCAAGCTGTGTTGTCAGAGGCAGCGCTTCTCCACGGCGAGTTCTGGGGTGACCGGTCGCTGTTCGAACTCGACTGGGTAAGCAGAAGAGGCCCTGACGAAATGACCCAGACGATCGAATTGATCGAAGCGCTGCAACCAGCGTTCGCAGACCGTTATCGAACTGAGCTCAGCGATGAAGCAATAGAAGCCGGTGATCGATTCACTCAAGGAATGTCCACGTGGTTTTCGGAAATTCCTGAACCGTCGACTCTTGTTCACGGTGACTACCGGCTCGATAACTTGATGTTCGCGCCTGCCGGGACCGTCAACTCTCGACCGTTGGTAGTCGTTGACTGGCAAACCGTGACCCACAGTCACGCGGCTCACGATGTCGCATACTTCCTCGGCTCCTCATTTGAACCAGAAGATCGACGTCGCTACGAAGAACGGTTAGTTGCTCATTACGTCAACGAGTTGGCTCATCGCGGTGATTCGCCGCCAATCACGTTGGACGAATTTTGGTTGAACTACCGGCGATTCTCTTGGTCTGGGTTCTTGATGGCCATGCTGGCATCCATGATCGTGGGCCGCACCGAGAGAGGAGACTCCATGTTTGTTGCTATGGCGAATCGACACGCGGCACAAATCTTTGACCTAGGTGCTACCGAGTTCGTAAATCGTTCCGCTCGATAAGTAGTGACTCGCAGGAGGTAGCGTGCTTTTCATGGGGGATGCAACTGCTGCCGTTTTGCACGGTGTCGAAGATCTTCGAGTTGAAAATTACGCGGTGCCAGAGGTCGGATTAGAAGATGCGGTACTGCGAGTCGAAGCGTGCGGGCTATGTGGCACCGATCACGAGCTGTACGCCGGGCATATCCCCGCGCCGTACCCGATCGTGCCCGGACACGAAACCATAGGAGTGATCGACGCGATAGGGGAAAAGGCCGCTGAAAGGTGGCAGGTCGGTGTCGGAGATCGAGTTGCTATCGAATGTTGGCAATCCTGCGGTACGTGCGAACCCTGCCGCTCCGGGATATATCGTCGTTGCACTCGACACGGGCAGACCGACCTGTATGGGATGATCCCAACGGAACGTGAGCCTTCGCTCTACGGCGGATATGCAACTCATCACTACCTTTCGCCTGACTCACTTGTCTTGCCTGTACCCGAAGAACTCGATGCGGTAGAAGCGACGCTTTTCAATCCGTTAGGTGCAGGCATCAAATGGGGCGTCGAGATTCCCGGAACTCAGCAGGGTGACTTCGTTGCTGTTCTTGGTCCCGGGATTCGGGGGTTGTGCGCCTTAGTTGCGACTCGAGACGCTGGGGCTGAATTCGTTGCCGTAACGGGCTTTGGCCCTAACGACCACCCGCGACTCGAGTTGGCTCTCGCCATGGGTGCTGATTTGGTAGTGGACGTAGCCGAAGAAGATCCTGTACGAAAGTTTCGCGACGCGACAGGCGGTCGTCTAGCTGACGTCGTGGTCGACGTGACCGCTAACGCACCAACAGCTTTTGGGCAAGCAGTGCGATTGAGCGCGGTCGATGCGACGATTGTTATGGCAGGCGTGCGGGGACAAAAGGGAGCACCCGACCTTCACACCGACGCGATCATCTGGAAAGAAATCACCGTGAAAGGAGCGCTTGGCGTCGATGCACCCGTGTATCGCAAAGCCCTAGAACTTTTGGCTGCCAGAAGATTCCCGTTCGAGTTACTGACCCGACGAGAAGTCGGGCTCGCTGACACGTCCGAACTTTTGACGTCAATGGCAGGCAAAGGAAGTGAACCGCCACCAGTCCATGGAGTCATTGTCCCGGGACTGTAGGAACCAGAAGACGCCATAATTGCCCACCTAATTTCTGAAACGCTAAATAGAAGGGGAGTGAGCCTCATGAAGTTCGGTTTAATGTCGGCGAATTTGATGGGAAACGTTGAAGGTGCCGCTGCTGGAGAACTTGCCCGCGCTGCCGAGGAGGTCGGCTTCCATTCAATTTGGGCAGTTGAACACGCCGTCGTGCCCGTTGAATATGCATCCACCTATCCCTACGACGAAGGCGGCCGCCTGTTCAAAGGCGCAAGCCAACTAGACCATTCTGATCCCTTAATTTGGCTCGCTTTCGCCGCCGCGGCCACCAGCAAGATTCGCTTAGCGACAGGAATCCTTATCCTTCCTCAGCGCAACCCCTTGATAGCTGCCAAAGAAATAGCCAGTCTTGATCGACTAAGCAACGGGCGATTAGATCTCGGCATTGGGGTGGGATGGCTACGCGAAGAATTTGATGCTTTGGGGGTGCCATTTGAAGCTCGCGGGGCTCGAACAGATGAATACCTCAGAGCTCTTCGTGTCCTTTGGTCAGAAACAGAAGCTGAATTTCACGGAGAGTTTGTTGATTTCGCTCCCGTTTATTGTCAACCCAAACCGACCCAAGAGTCGATACCGATACTCGTGGGAGGGCATTCGGACCGAGCAGCTAGGAGAGCAGGTGAACTCGGGGATGTGTTCTTCCCCGCGGAACGACCTGTTGAGACGCTCGCATCGTTGCACCTAGCTGCAAAGCGATACGCCGAAGAGGCTGGTCGCGACCCGTCGTCTATCGAGTTGTGGACATCGTCGCCTGGGGATAACGAGCATTTGGAACAACTCATCGAAGCCGGAGTGACTCAAGTAATGGTTCCAGCTCGGCCCGCTGAACAACTCGAAGATCGCTATTCACAACTCATCGCTGATCACGGCTCGGAGGCGCCATCATGACCGATCCGGACCAAACCGCAGAACTTCACACACAAGCTGACCGAATCCGCGAGGAAATGGGTGGTTCGGACAAGCTGTCGAAGATGGCAGCCGAAGGCGATCGCAACGTCAGAGAACACATTGACGCCTTCCTCGATGCAGACACGTTTCGTGAAATCGGAACCTTCAGTCGATCGATGCGTCCCGATGAACGTGACAAGACCCCCGGTGACGGGAAAATCGGAGGGCACGGAACCGTCGACGGCCGCCCGGTAGCGGTGTTTGGAGATGACATCACCGTTTATCGTGGTTCCAGCTCAATCGTGGGAACGCGAAAAGAACACCGCCTATATGAACGCGCGATGGCCATGGGAACACCCATAGTGCACTTCGGGGAAACGGGAGGAGCGCGAATACCAGACACCATGGGAGCGGAGGGAATTAGCGAACCCGGCGGGCTATTTGAACTTGCCAAACGCCGACACCGAGTACCGATGGCCACGATGATCACCGGCCAATCTTTCGGTGGGTCATCGTTCCTTTCTGCCTTATCCGACTACGTGGTAATGGTGCGGGGCTCATGTCTAGCTGTCACCTCGCCCAAAGTTTTCGAAATAGCCACTGGCGAAATCATCTCCTTTGAAGATGTAGGCGGAGTAGATGTGCATGCCCGAAAAACAGGACAGATAGATCTGGGGGTGGAAACTGACGAAGAAGGCTACGACGCGATGCGCCAATGGCTTTCCTACCTCCCGAGTAACGCCTGGCAAACAGCTCCCCGTAACGAACCTTCCGGTTCTCTAGATCATGACCCCGAACTAGCTGAGCTTGTTCCCGCCAAACGCACTCGAGGCTATGACATGCGACGAGTGGTGCGACAGATCGTTGACCCCGACTCGTTGCTGGAAACTCAACCGTTGTATGCGCGCAACGTGGTGTGTGGCCTCGGCAGGCTCAACGGTTTCTCCGTGGGCATCATCGCGAATAACCCCATGTTTGGAGCCGGAACCTTAGACCCGCAGGCCTGCCACAAGATCATTCGTTTGGCGACGATCTGTGATTCGTACAACATTCCTATGATCTTCTTGGTTGACGTACCCGGATTCATGGTGGGAGAACGGGTCGAACACGAACTTATGCTCCATTGGGGCATGCGAATGATGCACGCCCTACAAAATGCCTCAACCCCAACGTTGACTGTATGCATACGCAAAGCTTTTGGGTTGGCCTGGCAGGCGATGAACGGATCACAGATGCCAGCCTTAGGTGTCTACAGCTGGCCCGGCGCAGAAATCGGGTTCATGGACCCCGAAGTTGGAGTGAACGTCGCCTTCGGCTCCAAACTAGGTCGCATCGAAAACCCTGAAACCCGAGAAGCCGAACGGGAGGCACTTGTGCGTGAAGTTGGTGAATCAACCAACCCCTACGAGGCCGCGGGGACTATGCGAATCGACGAGATAATTGATCCGGGAGATACCCGCAGCACCCTTGCCCGCGACCTTGAGATGTTGGCCAACCGTTCCGTTCCCCCGCCCGAAGCAAGACCCCTGTCCTACTGGCCTACCTGCTAGTTGAAAACCCACTGACACCACGAACCGAAAGATACACATGCGAGCAGCAGTTACCCGACAAGGACACATTGTGGTGGAAACCGCAGAGGACCTAGCCCCCTCCATGGGAGACGTCCTCGTAAAAACACTTGCATGTGGCATATGCGGCAGTGACCTGCATGCTTTGAAACACGGTCACGAAATGGTGCGAAACCAAAAAGAAACCGGCGGTCCTCTCGTATATGACGCCGACCGAGATCTCGTGATGGGCCACGAATTTTGTGTGGAGATCCTCGACAAGGGCCAAGGTGTCGATGATGACTTGCGGGTAGGCGACGTTGTGTGTTCTTTCCCGATCCTTCTGCGGCCCGACGGAATTCACACCATCGGCTACTCCAACGAATATCCGGGTGGTTACGCCGAGCACATGCTCCTCTCATCACAGTTGCTACTTCCGGTCAGGAACGGACTGGCCCCTGAACTAGCCGCGTTAACCGAACCGATGGCGGTTGGGCGTCACGCCGTAGAGAAATCCCACGCCACCAGTGATGACGTGTGTCTGGTCGTCGGCTGTGGCCCGGTTGGGTTAGCGGTAATCGCAGCTCTTAAACAAAAGGGGTTAGGCCCGGTGTTCGCTGCGGACTTTTCTCCCAGACGCCGTCAATTAGCGGAGGTGATGGGGGCGGACGAAGTCCTGGATCCGGCAGTGACCTCGCCTTACGAGAGTTGGCAGCAAGCAGCTTGGCCCGAGGGCGTTGACCGCGACGATCCGACCTTGCGATTGGGGACAACTAAACCGAAACCGGGGCTTATTTTCGAATGCGTGGGGATTCCCGGGGTGATTGACCAAATCATGCACGGAGCCATGCGCGACACTCGCATTGTTGTGGTTGGTGTCTGCATGGAAAGCGACAATGTTCGTCCGCTGACAGGTATTGGTAAAGAACTCAACATTCAGTTTGTCCTTGGATACACAAGAGAGGAGTTCGCCGACACCCTTAGGGGAATCAGCGAGGGGGACCTCATTGTGGACCAACTCGTCACCGGTCGAGTAGGTCTCGAGGGTGTCGCTCAAGCTTTCCAAGATTTAGGCGATCCCGAAGCTCACGCAAAGATCATGGTTGAGCCCTGGAGGTGATCCTCAGGCGAACTCAGCCATCAAATGTCCAAGGAGTTACGGGAAGCGAGGTCGGATCGAAATTCGTGGCCCGCTCCTGTAGCTGCTCAAGAGATGTGACGGGTTTTAGACGGAGGCTCGACAGCAACATGTTTAGAACGTCGAGTTCTGACTCCCCAAGTGCCAATCGATCCTCAAGAGTGACCGCGCCATGACGTTTCGCGAGGCGCTCTCCCGAAGCGGTTACGACCAGTGGAACATGAGCATAATTTGGGGCTGTGAGTCCCAATAAACCAAACAGATGTACCTGACGGGGGGTCGAGGGAAGCAAATCATCTCCTCTAACGACTTCGGTGACGCCTAGCTCGGCATCGTCAACCACCACTCCGAGGTTGTAAGAGGGAATGCCGTCACCTCTGCATAAAACAAAATCGTCGACCACACCCTCGAAATCGCCTAACTGACGGTCTCGAATAGTGATGGTTTCGCCGTCGGTGCGTAGCCTTAGCGCAGGATTTCGCCCACTCGCTTCACGCTCCGCGAGTTGTCGCCGCGAGAGATTTCGACAGATTCCGGAGTAAGCACCCTCGGGTAAATGTGAATGTGGCGCGATGGTTGCTTCTCGAATTTCGCGCCGCGTACACCAACAACGATAAGTAAGGCCCCTTCGAGTTAGTTGCTCTATCGCGTCTGTGTAGATTTCGAAGCGGTCGCTTTGCCGGATAGGTTCACCGTCCCAGTCCAAACCGATTCGTTCGAAATCTCGAATTTGACTTCGATAGAACTCTGGACGCACCGCGCTGTCGAGATCTTCGAACCGCCAAATCAACGTGTTAGATGACGAGCGCGCGAACAACCACGCCAACAGTGCCGTTCGCAAGTTCCCGAGATGAAAATGACCCGTCGGACTTGGCGCCCAGCGACCCGTCACGATGTCTCAGCGAGAGCCTTCACACCTTCGACGCAACGCACCATGTTCGCGAGGTGTTCTTGCTGGCGGCGATCGACGATGAGGGCCTCCTTATCAGGCATTGCTTCGATCGCAGGTGTGAGGCCGGATGGTCCGGGGCCGAGCCGCACCGTATGGCGTAGCCGGCAGCGATGACCATGCAACTCATCGATCTCCCACCGCCAGCGAGCCGCTGCTGTCTCCTCATCATCTCCGACTGCCCAACCAAACCGCTCATTTTCCGCGAACTCAGTAATCGTTGAAGTGGTTTGCCATTCGCCAACAGCAGGATGGCGATTGGTACCGACAAATCTTGCACCTACTGCTGGACCCGAGTGTCCCTCAGTCCACTCTGCACCTTGAAATTCTTCAGAGAACTGAGCGCTCAGACTGATGTCGCATATCAAGGACCACACCTTGGCCGGCGGGGCGTCGACGTCAATTTCGACGGTGACGCCTGGCCCTTCGGTGATACGTCGGGCGGTTTGATCGTCGCGATTTTCCCAGGTTCGACCCCACCTGTCGAAGTATGAGATTTCTTTGGCGGAGCGTCTTGGAACGGACGCGAAGTCACCACCCTTGCTGTATGCGACTGGGAGAAGAGCTACCGGGGTAACCCCTGCAGGAACCTCCAGAAGGTCACGAATTTCGGTGTCATGGTTCAGGATCGCAGTAGTCCACGCGGTGGCCAAGCCGCGCGCCCGAGCCGCGAGACAAAAGCTCCACGCTGACTGAACTACGGAGTCGAAAAGCCCCGGTTTCTTGCTGTCGTCGTGGACACCCCAGATGCATGGGATCACAAGAGCAGGAACGTCAGCTAAATGCTCTGCCAGATGCGCTGCAGAGCGCATGACGTTGGCGTTGCGGTGGTCGGTATCGGCCAACTTATCCCTGGCGGACGCCATCCATTTGCCGGCTCCTTCCCAATAGAGCTCCGATAATGCCTGTTTTTGGTCGCGATCCCGAATGATCAGCCACCGACGGCTTGATTGATTTCCTCCGCCTGGCCCCTGTTCGGCAATATCGATGCAATCTAGGAGCACATCATTGGAAACGGGGCGTTCCAAATCCAAGCGAAGTCGAACTGACCTGGTTGTAGACAGCACCCCATCCACGGAAGCCAAATCGACGCCTTCTACGTCGTATCTCACTGGCACGGATTCTTTCGATTTCGGTGAATTCATAAACACAGTCAAGCGCACCAGCGGACTCTTCGCCGGAACAACTCCGACGTTGTTGAAGGACTGTTGGCGTCCGCGTCCTAACGTGTCAGGTGTGAGTTCTCGTCAACCATTTCTAAATGCCCGCCTGCAAGGCTTCGGTGCGACCATCTTCGCTGAAATGTCTGCCCTCGCTGTAAAGACCAATGCAGTGAATTTGGGACAGGGATTTCCGGACAAAGACGGACCGATCGAAGTAATGGACGCCGCAACCGAAGCCATTCGCAACGGACTAGGTAACCAGTATCCGCCTGGAATTGGAGTTCCAGAGCTTCGGCACGCGGTAGCCGATCATCAACAACGTTTTTATGGACTGGATTTCGATCCTGACACCGAAATTCTGGTTACGGCGGGAGCATCCGAAGCGCTTGCGGCGTCGGTAATCGCTCTTTGCGAAACAGGAGACGAAGTTGTGACGTTCGAACCCTGGTACGACATCTATGGCGCCAACATCGCTATGGCGGGCGCTTCCAAGAAAGTTGTCACACTTCGACCGCCGAACTACGCGTTCGAAGAGGCAGAGTTTCTAGCGGCCTTGTCCCCCAAAACGCGGTTGATCTTGTTGAACACGCCGCACAATCCCACAGGCAAAGTCTTTTCACGTGAAGAACTTGAATTCATTGCCAACGTCGCGATCGAACGCGATCTGCTTGTGGTGACTGACGAGGTGTACGAACACCTTGTTTTCGAAGGAGAACACATCCCAATCGCCTCACTTCCCGGCATGAGGGAAAGGACCGTCACGATCTCGTCGGGTGGGAAAACCTTTTCCTTCACTGGTTGGAAAATCGGGTGGGTCTGCTCAACCCCTGAGCTCACTGGAGCGGTGCGGATTGCAAAACAGTTCCTTACGTTTGTCAGCGGAGGGCCTTTCCAATACGCAATTGCCGCAGGGTTGGCCCTCGGCGACGACTTTTACGAGACTCTTCTTTCCGATATGCGATCTAAACGCGACCACCTTTCCGCGGGATTGCGATCTGCTGGGTTCGAAATATTCGAATCGCAAGGCACGTACTTCGTTACTGCTGATGCGAGATCGGTCGGCTATGAAGATGGATTGGAACTGTGTTGGCAACTTCCTGAAAAGGTCGGCGTGGTAGCTGTCCCCAACGTGGTGTTCTATGACAACCAAGACGAAGGCAAACACTTGATTCGCTTCGCCTTCTGCAAAAGTCTCGACGTGCTGGATGAGGCAATCCACCGGCTGCAAGGTTTGTCATGAGCTTGCGAATCGCAGCCGTCCAACACGACATAGCGTGGGAAGATCCGGTTGCGAACTTCGCGCGCCTCACACCCCAGATTGAACGAGCGGTTGCGGCTGGCGGGGGTCTGGTCGTGCTGAGCGAAATGTTCTCGACTGGGTTCACCATGGATTCAGCGAGATGCGCAGAACCCATGGAAGGTCCCAGTTTTCAATTTTTGTCTGAGGCAGCGACGCGTCATCGTGCTTGGCTTGTTGGGTCGATACCGACGCTGTGGGAAGACGGGATCGCCTACAACACCCTCACATTGGTTGCCCCCGATGGTGAGACCCATCGGTATCGCAAGATTCATCCGTTCAGTTTCTCTTCCGAACCAGAGAACTACGGAGCGGGCAGTGAGTTTCTGCAAGTGAAGATCGATGACGTCCGCACCACGTTTTTTATTTGTTACGACCTTAGATTTGCGGACGAATTTTGGCGGACGGCCGAATCGACCGACCTCTACGTGATTCCGGCCAACTGGCCTGAGCGGCGGCGACTGCATTGGCGCACTCTTCTCCGAGCTCGCGCTATCGAAAACCAGGCTTATGTCGTGGGCGTTAACCGAGTTGGGCAGGGAGATGGCCTTGAGTACGTTGGCGACAGCGCCGTGATTGACCCCTGGGGTGAAGTACTCGCGGCAGGCGCATCGGTAGAGGCGCTACTTGTAGTGGATGTGGACGCGAAGACTGTCGACAAGACGCGAACGGCGTTTCCGGTGCTACAAGATCGGCGAAACTAGTAAAGAACAGAAAAGCGAATAAGCGGTTTCGTCCACTGAAATTTTGGGAGGCAAAGTGAGTTTTGTGGAAATGCGCACCTATGACCTAAAGATTGGAACGGCGAATGCGTACGCAAGCCTGTATCGAGAAGAGGGTTACGCAATACAAAAGAGCCACCTTGGTGAGCCCGTCGGTTACTACGTCAGCGAAGTAGGAGAACTCAACCAGATCATTCACATGTGGCGGTACGAGAGCCTCGAACAACGCGCGGAGAAAAGAACGGCTTTGTTTGCCGACCCTGATTGGCTCGCATACATCGGAAAGATTGGTCCGATGATCATTCGGCAACGCAACGCGATTCTCTATGAAGTGTTGAGTTAAACGACTAGCCCCACGCGACGAGAGTGATCGCCACCAAAGTGATGAGAAGTCCTGCTACACGTCTTCGGTCGAGGTGTTCGCCTAGCGCGAAGCGTGCAAGCAATACCGTCACAGCGGGATAAAAACTGGCCAGCACTGCTACTGGCCCTAGTTGCCCGTACCTGAGGGCGAAAAGAAAGGCGACATTGGCCCCTGTATCGCAGAGACTGCAACCCAACAAAGGCAACCAGTTGCCCGTGGGCTTAATAGAAACTTTTCTGACAGCGGCGCTGGCTAACAACACAACAGCAGCGCTGGTTCGTCCCGCGACGATTGGCCAAGGAGCAGATTCGGTATTTGTCTCGCTTAGGACGCAAAAGAAGAGACCGAACCCAATCCCGGCTAGTAATGCTTCAAGAATCGCAGATGTAGAGACTGATGGACCATCGTTGGGCTGCCCTCTACTGACTGTGAAGATAGCGACGAAGGCAAGAAAAATTCCGACTCCGCAAATGAAGCTTGGTTGTTGGCCGTTACTCAAATCCCATATGACGGGTACACCGGCAGAAGTGGTTGCCGTTAACGGCGCCACGAGTGACATCGGGCCGCGCGCCAGGCCTCGATAGAAGATCCCGAGACCTCCTGCTCCGAAAATCCCAGCCACCGCCCCTAGAAGCAAATCTTTGGTGGTGAAACTTGATGTAAAGAGCGGTGCAACACATAGAAGAGGCAGCGTTCCTGCCAAGAAAACGGTTATAAGTACCTGAGTTTGAGTGTTGCGTCGAGAACTCAAGCCACCCAAAAAGTCACCTGATCCGTAAAGAACCGAAGTGATCAAGGACAAGAAGACAGTCATGAGAGATCCGTTATGGAATCACTAAATTCATTGAAGCAACAAACCTTTTCTGACCTGGTGTCTGAGGCCGCCGGTCGAAGGACTCTAATGAAATCAATATGCGGTCTCTAGAGTCAAAGAATGTGGCCTTGAGTCTCTCATTAGACGACAATGTGGTGTCTTAACCCGGCTCAACACAGCAATTGTGCCCTTCGAACGAAAGTGGTTATGAAATGTCGAACCCTCTGATGGAGAAATGGGCATCGCGTACCGAGGTGCTCGGCACTTGGTTATCGCTGCCCGACTCCCACGCTGCTGAAGTTGTCGCCCGTGTCGATTTTGATTACGTGTGCGTTGATATGCAGCACGGTGTTGCTGATTACCAGACGGCCACAGCCATGCTTCAGGCAATAGTACTGACCGGCAACGGCACCCCGATTTGCAGAGTGCCTTGGAACGAGCCGGGAATCATTGGACGAATGCTCGATGCTGGCGCTCGCGGCGTCATCGTTCCGATGGTTAATTCGGTTGAGGAAGCCAAAAGAGCAGTAGCAGCGACAAAGTATCCACCGCTGGGGGAACGAAGCTACGGGCCAACAATCATTGGTGCACGCGCTCGAAATGCAGGGGAGGATTACTACCCGACGGCCAACGAAACCAACGCATGTATCCCGATGATCGAAACTCGCCAAGCCGTTGAGAATCTTGATGAAATCCTCGCAGTTGAGGGTGTTGACGCGATTTATGTGGGTCCAGCTGACTTGTCGCTCAGCTACGGCTACGGACCCGCTTACAGCGATGACAATGACGAGTACAAAAAGGTGCTGGAGTACATAGTTGCCAGATGCGACCAAGCGGGCAAGATCGCAGGAATTCACTCAACGACGGCACTCGCTGCTAACCGTCGAGAAAAAGGTTTCCTTATGCAAACGGTCAGTGGCGACCTTGCGGCGATGAGCAAAGCGAGCTACCAAGACTTGAAAAATGCGCGCGAAGGTGGACCAGGCGACGGATCGTCGCGCATCTACTAAATCGCCTTTGAAGTAGGTGCGTCGTTGTTTCGACTGGTTGAAACAAAGAACCAGATACCCGCTGCGGCGACTAGACAGCCAGCCGTTCGAAAGGCCGTAGGCATCGACGCCGTCTCGCTCAACCAACCCAACGCTGGGGGTCCAAGCACAAACCCGACGTCACCAGCCGAGCGATACAAACCGATCCCCAAGCCGCGAAGTCTTTCGGGAAATAAGTTCGCTACGAAAGCTGCCGGAGCGGGACCAGCGGTTCCCGTACCGAGGGTAAGGATCAGGTTGCCGACCACAAACCAGAGCGGAGTTCCGCTCGACGCGATGATGAACGTGCCGAGGGCGGCGGCGACGCCCGAAAATACAATCACCGGCCCCCAGCCAAGATTCTCTGTCGCCCACGTTGCGGGCCAAAGAGTGAATAAAGTCATGACCCCGGTGATAGTAAAGACCAGCCCAATCTCACCCGGACCCCAGGCCAGGACACCATCCGCATGGAGGGGCACCAACGTCGCTCGCGTGCCCGCCCGGGTCATAAAGATTGTTCCGGTGACGAAGGCGATTGCGAGGAATGGTCCGCCATAAATGATCCGCTTCACCTCGGAAGCTGAACGTGTGCGTTGCTCTGATTCCGTGCTCGACCGAAGCGTTTCAGGAAGACGGAACGCGGCGTAGATGGCGCTTGCCACGCCAATAACGCCGACCACATGGAACGGCGCAGCTAAGCCCCAACGCTCCGCAACCAACCCCCCCACCCCCGGGCCCAAGGCCACCCCAACGCTTAGGGCCCATTGATTGGTAGCGACATAACGAGCGCGACGATGAGCCGGAGCAATGTCAATCAGGTAAATGAGCGCTCCGCTCATGTAAAACGCGGAACCTGCTCCGGCAACGAACCGCCACATCAGCAACGAAGAAATATTGTTGGCGAACCCTGACCCGAACATTCCAATGGACGTCAAAATCGGTCCGCCTACTAAGAGGATTCGTCGGCCAAATCGATCAGCAATTAAGCCGGCGGGCACGTTTAGGATCAGGCGAGCGAGAGCAAAAACTGTGAGTGTCAATCCCACGACGGTGGTGCTTACCCCGAAATCGCGGGCGTAGAGCGGCAGCACCGGCCCAATGACTCCTTGGCCCGCCATCACCATAAAGGTGGCGAAGCAAAGAACGAGTAGCTTTTCAATTTCCCGCAACCTGGTCGTCAGCGTGGCCACCGCGCATTGCTATCACTCATGCGGCGCCAATCCTGCGACCTCACTACGATGCCAGTACGGGAAAGGGGACCCAATGCAGGTCAATCATCCGATCATCTCCGCTGATTCACATATTGCCGAGGCGCCCAACACATATACCGACTACATCGATCCGCAGTGGCGTGACGTTGCTCCACGCGTGGTGGAGACTGAAGATAAGGGCGATGTCTACGTCATAGATGGTATGAAGCGAACCATCAACATGGGTCTAATAGCCGCTGCAGGTCAGGCTCCCGAAGAGCTAAAACCCAATGCGAAATGGGAAGAATTACCTCGAAGCGGATGGGATTCGAATTACCGACTGGCAGATCAGAATCGCGATGGAGTGTCAGCAGAGGTGATCTACCCGTCGGTCGGGATGGTGCTCTGCAACCACCCTGATGCCGACTACAAGAAGGCAGCTATGGATGCCTATAACCGTTGGATAGGCGATTATTGCTCGGTCGATGTCAAGCGACTGCTTGCAATCGGACAGACCCCGCTTCGTTCGGTAGAAGAAGGAATCGCTGAATTAGAAGCCATGAAGAACGCTGGCTTGCGTGGTGTGATGATGCCTGGGGATCCTGCAACCGACTTTGACTACGACGACCCACGTTGGGACCCGTTCTGGCAAGCAGCGATTGAACTAGAGCTCCCCCTTTCATGGCACATCTTGACCACAAAAGGATCTGGTAGGCCCCGCGGGCCGAAGGCGAACGCATTCATGACGATCATTCGCGCGAATCAGGACATCATGGGCACCCTTGTCTTCGGAGGGGTATTTGAACGAAACCCAGAGTTGCGAGTGATATGCGTAGAGGCAGACGCCGGCTGGGTTCCGCATTACATGTACCGAATGGATCACGCATACAGACGTCATCGTTATTGGCTGCCGCCGGGACAGGAACTATCGAAGCTGCCCAGCGAATACTTTAGCGAGAGCATTTACACGACCTTCCAAGATGACTGGGTCGCGTTCAAGATGGTCGACCAGGTGAATCACAAGCGCTTGTTATGGGCGAACGATTTTCCGCACAGCGACAGCACCTGGCCATGGAGTCAAGAATTGCTTGATGAACATGCCGCGGAGCTCACGAGCGAGCAGAGCAGAGACATTTTGTGCAACAACGTGGCTGAGTTGTACGGAATTGACACGTCAGAGTTGCCTATCGGCGGCGATAGTTTGGCGGCCACCGCCTGACAGGATCCGTTGTGGCACTGACTTCTTCACGCATAGATAGCACCGACTTCACGGATGCACAGGAGCTTTACCACTCGCGCGGTTGGACTGACGGCCTACCTATCGTCCCGCCAACTCCAGAGTTGGTTCAGGCCTGCCTGGACTGGGCCCTCTTACCCTCAGAGCATCTCATAGGTATTGAACCCGTCCGCGAACGGGCGATAACCGCAGAGAAGTTGGCCATCAATTCTGTCATGGCGGGTTGCCTTCCTCAGCATTTCCCTCTGGTGGTCGCCTCGTTTACGGCAATGCTGCAGGACGACTTCCTTCTGCATGGCGCGACTGCTTCAACAGGAGGTTGCGCCGTCCTACTCATCATTAACGGCCCAATTCGCCGCGACCTAGGAATGACCGGACGGTTCAACGCTTTAGGAAACGCCGACCGTGCCTCTGCAGCTATTGGAAGGGCGGTTCGGCTCGGACTAATCAACCTGCTCGACGTCCGCCCCGGTGAAATTGATCGATCGACGCTGGGACACCCCGGCAAGTTCACCTATTGCTTGGCAGAAGATGAGGATAATTCTCCGTGGCCCTCCCTAGCGGAAGAACGACTCGGAATACCCAACATCTCTGCGGTGACAGCGGTAGCTGCGATGGCGCCGCGACAAATCATGAACGAATGGACCACCAAGCCTGAGGAAATATGCGACACGATCGTCGCCGAGATACGCGCGAACCAACTTCACTACTCCATCTGGGCTGGCAACTACACGGTTGTGCTACCTGACCAACTTCGGCAGCACTTTGACGAAGCCGGCTGGTCAAAAGCTGACATCAGAAATTATGTCAGCCAGCGGGCCCGCGTGAAGCGACGCGACTGGGCTGAGGTAGGCAAAGGTTCAGTCGTAAAAGACCGAGGAGACAGGGAGTACCCGGCAATGGAATATCCTGAGCAGCTACTCGTGGTCGCCGCAGGAGGACCCGCTGGCGGTTTCGCCCAGATCATTCCGCCCTGGCTAGGTACGAAAAGTCGGGCAAGTACCGTGGCAGTAGGCGCGTGCGTTGATTGTGAGGTGCCATAGAGATGGAATTGCTTGATCCAAGTCACGAGCAAGAGAACATGGGTTGCACCCCTCCGGCGCGCCTCGACACCCTCGAAGGAGCGGTTATTGGGATCATTTCGAACGGAAAAGAGAACACAGTTCCCTTCTTCGACCGGGTCGAATCAATTCTGCGCGAGAGCCACGGCGTCTCCGAAGTCATTCGTAGAACGAAACTGAATTACAGCGCACCGGCAGAAGCCGATTTAATGGCGGAAGCAATGGGCTGGGACGCGATTCTTAGCGGTGTAGGCGACTGAGGTAGTTGCTCATCGTGCAGTTTGCATGATGCTGTGATTGCGGAACGAAATGGTGTGCCCGCTATGAGCGTGATGACGTCGGCCTTCGCGGATGCAGCCGAGTTGATGGCACGTGTGCAGGGTGTGCCGCTCCACCCGTTTGCAGTCATAGAACATCCGATCGCAAGCGCCGACGACGTTGGAATCAATGCCCGAGCTCAAGAAGCTGTCGAAAAAGCTGTCGAAGTGTTGGTGTCTCGCTGATCTACGCAGACTGAAACGTTGCGTAATCGAGTGGAAGAGATGTCGTCCGCTTGAGCTCTTCCATTTCGAAGATCGTGCGTACATCGTAAAGAGCGACTCGTTCGATCAGCCGTTTGTAGAAGTCGTCATATGCACGGATGTCGGGAACCACTACTCGAAGCATGTAATCGATCTCACCACTGGTTCGTAGAGCCTCGACGATTTCGGGGAATTCTTCGATCGCCGCGGCGAAATCTGCCAACCATGCCGCTGAGTGGTCGTTTGTTCTAATTTGCACCAAAGCGTTAATCCCCAACGAGAGACGCGTTGGGTCAAGAATCGCCACCTCTCGCTGAATGATGCCTTCGCGACGCAAATTCTGCACCCGTCTCCAGCAAGGAGTCGGCGTCAAACCAACTTCGGCCCCCAATTCTCTCGCGGAACGAGTTGAATCCTCTTGTAGTAGATGCAGTATTTCCCGATCGATAAGGTCCATAGAGCAACTTTAATGCGTCAGAGTAATTAATAGCGCATTAAATATGTGTCCGATGTGCAAAAGACGAGAATACGGACAACAACATGCCACGGATCAAAATCTACGATCTTGATATGGCCGTACAGCGATACTTCACCGAACACCCAGCGTCAGTGGGGGAGACCTACGGAGAGCATTTCCGAGTCGCCAGCCACTTCGCCAAAGAGTTAGCCGCAGCGGCTATTGCCGCCGCATGCCACGCGATACTCCCAAGTTTGTTTCCTTCTACAGCCAGCTCGAAGGTGCGCAGGCTTCACGCCGAGATGACGGCGGGCTTGCGAGGAAAGACCAATGAGGACGACATCGCGCAGGAAGCGGAGCAAACCCAACCCGTGGCATAAAGACGCCACTCAAGAACGTGGGACCGAAACCGACTCGAATTGCTCGTTGTCACCTGTTTTGACGTACCACTCCCACCGGACGTCATCTGGACCCTCAATCCAGGTTTCCGTCTTGTCCGCATAGCAACACATAGTTTCGTCAAGCCCAGTCGTGTCCAACCCCTCGTCCGTCATGCGAAGGTCAGCGTCCGCGACCATTGCCGCGCTTTCCACTTCGACGCCAAGATGGTTGATCGCCCCACCGGTTTCAGGATTCTCGAACAAAACTAGTTTGAGCGGTGGCTCCTCAATAGCGAAATTCGCATACCCAGGTCGGATCTTGGAGGGCTCGGTAGAAAACATCTTCGAATAGAACGCGATCGCTTCGGCTAAATCGGCAACATCGATAGCGAGTTGTAAACGACTCATGATGTTCGCTCCCAAGGTGGATTCAGTTGACGCCCTAATTATGGCATTTGGATAAGCCGGTGGCCCCACGTCGCGCAGAGCGCAATCAATCCCGCAGGAACGCTAGATCGAAGCGACGTGTAGCAAACCGCCACCCATCTGGGGTGCGGACAAAATGATCGTGATACTCGCCGACGTATTTCGGAAACCCGGATGGAGCTGGCAACTCTGCAACACCAGTCGAAGAATCGTGGCGGAAATTCAGTAGATAGCAGAGGCCCGTTGCCTCATCGCCCTCCACACGAATCAACACGTTGGTGCAGAGATGCCTGGATTGTCGCCTAGCCACCGCCTGTCTTCGAAAGAACCCAGCACGTATCTCGTCTCGTCCGACCATGCTTACGCCCGGTCCGGTCCAGCTTCCATCCTCAGTGAAAAGATCGGCGATAGCGCTTGCATTCCCGAAATCGACTAGCTGGCAATATTCGGCGATCAGCTTCTCGCAAGATTTTTCATCCAAAAGCTGTTGCAGTCCGTCGTCCATGGGTTTCTCCTGTAGGGCGCACATCAGTTTCCCACTTGGACGGGGGCCACACGTAATCTCATCCGAGGGGCTACGTTCTGATCATGGTTGCTGGAACGCTGGTGCGTGCGAACGGGATCGTGGCCTGCGCATGGGGTGAGAAAGAAGCGGACTACGCGTATTACCACGACACCGAGTGGGGTGTACCCGTCACCGACGACCTACGACTCTACGAAAAGATGTGCCTAGAGGGCTTCCAGTCCGGGCTCTCCTGGCTCACCATTCTTCGAAAGCGGGAGAACTTCCGAGCGGCTTTTGCTGGATTTAAGATAGAGGCCGTCGCCAAATTCGGTGACAACGAAGTCGAGAGCCTTTTAAACGATGCAGGGATAGTCCGTCACCGCGGCAAGATTGAGGCCACCATCTCCAACGCGCGCGCGGCACTTCGGACCACAGAAGAATATGGCTCTTTATCGAACTTCTTTTGGAGTTTCGAACCTGAGCATCACCGACCGGTGCGAATCCCATCAGACGTAGCAGCTAAGACAACAGAATCTGAGCAGATGAGCAAAGCGTTGAAAAAACTCGGCTGGCGCTTCGTTGGTCCCACCACCTGCTACTCACTGATGCAAGCTGACGGCATAGTCAATGATCACTTCGTCAACTGCTTCCGGCATAGCCAGGTTGACGCCGCCAGAACGGCCGCAAAAAAACCGATCTAGGCTCACCAGCAACCGACCCAAGGAGGACGGGTGCTCGACAACTACAGAGTGATAGATCTCACCGATAGTCGAGGTTGGCTAACAGGCTTCCTGCTTGCTCAATTGGGATGTGACGTCATCCTCGCCGAACCAGATGGAGGATGGCCACGCGACGACTGGTTCGAGGCATACAACCGCGGAAAGCGATCCGTCGTCGTGAGCGACCCTGATGCCCTTAAGGCCCTCGTTACCGATGCCGACTTCGTTATCGACTGCGGGGCGCACCCGCTGCCCGTAGATCTCGCGAAACTCCGTGACAACAACCCACGACTCATCACAGTGTCACTGTCACCGTTCGGAGCGGATGGACCCAAAGCCGATTGGTTAGCGACTGACCTGACGCTGGTGGCAGCCAGTGGCCAAATGATTTGCAACGGAGACGCAGACCGCCCCCCCGTCAGAATTTCAATTCCGCAGGCTTGGTCCCACGCGGCATCTCAAGCAATGGTCGGTGCGCTAGTCGCCAATGATGAACGATCTCGCTCTGGTCTTGGCCAACACGTCGACGTTTCGGCTCAGCAAGCGATGGCCGAAACTGCCCTCCCCGCGATCCTGCATGGACCCGCCGGGCTACCACCTCAGGAACGCATGGCAGGTGGATTGCAGCAGGGCCCTGTGCATCTCCGATGGACCTACCCCTGCTCCGACGGTGAGGTACTGATCACCGTCGCATTCGGGGCAATGATCGGTCCGATGTTCCAACGGTTCATGGACTGGATGTGTGCCGAGGGAGGTTGTGACGAAGCGACCCGTGACAAAGACTGGGTTGATTTCGCCCTGCACATCCAAACCGGCGACGAGACCCTCGAAGAATTATCCCGAGTAATGGACCTCATAGCCGAGTTCGCCAAGACCAAGACGAAAGCCGAATTCCTCAAGGCGAGTTTGAATCGCACGCTGCTGGTCACCCCAATAACAGACTTGGCTGATGTGGTTGAAAGTGACCAATTCGCGGCCCGCGAATTCTGGGACGAAGTCGCCGGCGCCCGTCATCCCGGTCCCTTCATTCACGCCAGCGAATCTCCCCTACAACGGCTAGGTCCAGCACCGGATCCAGGACAACATGATGAAGAGGTCCGAGTCTCGCGGAAACACTCCCCGCAACTTCCTCAACACGCTCAAGAACCTGAACCGAGTCGACCACTCGAAGGCCTCAAGGTTCTCGATTTTTCGTGGGTAGCGGCAGCGCCCCTCTCAACCAAAATTCTGGCCTATTGGGGGGCCGAAGTCGTTCGACTCGAATCGGTAACCCGTCCCTGTTTGCTGCGCGGTGCTTTGGGTCACCGAGACGACATTCCCGACCAAGAAAACGCAATTAGCTGGCATTCAGTAAACGCCAACAAAATGAGTTTGGCCATCAACCTTTCCAAACCCGAAGCGAAGAAAGTCGTCCTCGACTTGGCTGCGTGGGCCGACATAGCAGTCGAATCGTTCACCCCCGGAACGCTCGATGCCATGGGACTGGGATACGAGGTGCTCCGCGAAATCAACCCTGGAATCATTCTGTTGTCGAGCTGCGTTTTTGGACAAACCGGTCCGATGCGAGACTTCGCCGGATTCGGGAACTTAGCTGCCGCCGTTGCCGGGTTCTACGACATCACTGGATGGCCAGACCGCGGAGCTGCTGGTCCTTACATGGCCTACACCGACTACACATCGCCCCGATTCACAGTGGCCGCCCTGTTAGCGGCACTTGACTACCGACGACGGACCGGAAAAGGCCAGTATCTGGACTTTTCACAAGCCGAAGCGGCCACGCATTATCTGACCCCAGGAATATTGGAATACCAACGGACCGGCCAACTACCAAGCCGTCGAGGAAACAGTGACCCAACCATGGCGCCTCACGCCGTCTACCCCACCGCGGGAAAAGACAAGTGGTGTGCCATCGCATGCGAAAACGACGAACAATGGCGGTCCCTGTGCCGCGAAATGCGGCGGGAAGACCTCGCTCAACTCACCATCAATGAGCGGCTCGAGCAAGCAGCCATGATTGACGATGTCATAGGGGCATGGACCGCTAATCAAGGCGCAGGAGGATTACAAATACGACTGCAGCGGCACGGAGTTGCGGCCCACATGGTGCAAGACTCCTCCGACTGCATGAACGATCCCCAGCTAGTTCACCGCGATCACTTCCTGTGGGCGCCACACCCAGAAGCGCGCCAAGTGATGATCGAAGGCATTCCACACCGGCTCTCGCGCTCAATCGGAGGTTTCGACTGGGGGGGCCCAACGTACGGTCAACATTCGATGGAAATCCTGGAAGGCATACTCGGCTACGAGAGTGATCAGATCGCGGAATTAGCGGTTGCCGAAGCTCTTGAATGAGATCTGCACGCGTTCGAGAAAATGCGTACCATCCCGGACGTGACAAAAGGCTCCGCAGATCACTACGCGCAAAGTACAGCTCGACCATATCCCCCTGAACGATCCGGGGTGGATCACTGTTTTGGGTGCTCGCCGTCCAACGACAAAGGGCTGCGCCTAGAGTTTTTTAGGCACGACGACGGCACTATCGAAACTAGGCACCAAACTGCTGGACATCACTGCGGTTTCGACAACGTGATCCATGGCGGAATTCAAGCCGTGATCTTGGATGAAGTGATGGGCGTAGCGGCGCAAAGCTCGCTACCAACCAAAGCACCGGACCTCGCCTGCGCGACAGCTGAAATGCGTCTGACCTACCTGAGGCCAGCGTTCACAGCCGATGAGGTGATTGGGCGGGCATGGGTCGTCGCCGTCGCAGGTCGCGACATTCACGTCAAAGCCGTATTGCTTTCGAGTGACATGGTTGAACTTACGACCGCCGAATCACGATGGCGGCAAATGGGCACCGAGCCATCGTGAGTCACAGGGACGGTTTCGCCACCGCTCTCACGCCACTTTCCGACGCTAAATGAGTCATAGGAACGTCATGTGGTTCCGCTGGCAGCTTTTCGAAGATGAACCCTTGGGTAGCAACGCCAACGCGAATGCAACGATCAGGTATGCGCGCTAACAATTCGTCGTAGTAACCGGCACCTTGCCCCAACCGGTTGCCTTCCCAGTCAAAACCCAGCCCTGGGACCAGAACCACCGAAATCCGTTCGAAAGAGACTTCATCAGCGTCTTCTAACGGTTGGGTATAACCGTAACGGTGCTGCTCTGTGAATCCCGCGGCCGAGTGCACCGTCAGACCACCCGATCGAGGGGTCCTCGTAACGGCAAACCGTTCCCACCCCAACTCATCCGCCAAACCATCAAGTGAGATTTCCGTTCTCATCGGCCTGTAAAACAGAAACAACCCGGTCCTTTGGTCAAGGAACGTCTTTAACCCTGCAACTATTTGCTCCTCAGCTTTTTGCTCAGGCTCCACCCGCAACTGGCGCAACCGTTTCCGCCACGACGCCTTATCAGTCACAGGACCTGGATCAGCCACCACTTATATTCGCCTCCGCAGCAGCACTAAGAGACACTTTCTCATCGGGGTCGTTCAACCACCCCTCAGGAAGCGCGACTCTTCTAGGCCCGCCGCTGTGACTTCGTTTCACGCGAACCCCTTCGGGAGGTAAAACGATCTCTCTGTCGAACCTGGCGGTGATAGCTGCCAACTCGTCGAGACTGCTTACCCCATGCAATTGACGGCGAAGTTCCTTACCCACTGGCCAACCAGCTACGTACCAACCGGCGTGCTTTCTGAACCGCCGAATCACCTCACCCTCGCTCTGATCATAAAACTCAAGCAGTCGACGAACGTGATCCAGCATTACGTCAGCTACAAGTCCAAGTGTCGGCTGCGTTTGATCCGGGTCTCTTCCACTCAACACAGACACCAGATCTGAGAAAAGCCATGGTCGCCCCAAGCAGCCTCTCCCGATCTCCACGCCCGCGGCACCAGTATGACGGAGCATTCGCAAGGCATCCCATGGTTCCCAAATGTCTCCATTCCCAAAGACCGGAATGTTTATGTGCTCAACGAGTTGGGTGATTGCATCCCAATCGGCGTGTCCCGAGTAAAGGTCCCTAGCGGTTCGGGCGTGCAAAGTGACTGCGGCGCATCCCGCTTCTTGGGCGATTCTGCCACTGTGAAGAAATGTCAAGTGATCGTCATCGATTCCCTTGCGAAACTTGATAGTTACCGGGACCTCTCCAGCCGCCTCAACCGCGGATTCGACGATGGTTCCCAACAGATGACGCTTCACAGGAATTGCTGCGCCACCACCGTTACGAGTCACTTTCGGAGCCGGGCAACCAAAGTTCATGTCAAGGTGATCGATGTTGAGACGATCTTTCAGCATCCGAACAGCTAGAGCTACGGTCTTAGGGTCAGTTCCATACAGTTGAATTGATCGAATTGGTTCACCCTGCCCAAATTCGGCCAGCTTCCATGTCAAGGAATTTTCTTCCACCAAGGCCCGGGCGGTAATCATCTGGTTGACGTACAACGCAGCCCCCCATTTGAGACACAGAGAGCGGAAGGGCCAATCAGTGACTCCGGCCATTGGAGCGAGCACTACCGGAGTCTTGAGATGTATGGGACCCAGATTGACAGACGAGACCTCTGCCGGACTGGCGGAAATAAGCTGCTCATTGAGAGGGCTGCGGTAGGGCGTCATTAAGAAACCGGCCTCTGTTCGGACCTCAAAATGACTCCCGCCTCGAGAAGAAGATCGGCAGTTTCAACGAGCGGAAGCCCAATCACATTGGAATGGCTGCCATGAATAGCGCTAACAAATCCGCCCGCCGCTCCCTGCAACCCGTACCCGCCTGCCTTGTCCAACGACTCTCCCAAACCGAGGTACCAATCAATAACGGTTTGGTCCAAGTGGATGAACTTGACATCAGTGACTGCCGCTTGGTTCCATAAGCGGCGACCAAATCGAACCGCGACCCCAGTAATTACTTGATGAGTTTGTCCCGACAGTTCCTTAAGCATCGCTTCGGCATGACTCAGATCTGACGGTTTACCCAAAATTTTGGTTCCCAACGAAACACAAGTGTCCGCTCCAAGAACGACGCCGCCACTCACTGCCCGAGCTTTAGCCGACGAAATTCTGGTCACGTACTCCAGGGGGCCTTCATTTGGTCGGTGCGATTCATCTACCGAAGGAACGCAAACATCGAAATCAACGCCAAGTTGAGTCAACAACTTTCTTCGGCGCGGCGATTGAGATGCGAGAACGAGTCGCTTAGACACACGATCATTTTGGTGCATCATCACAACTCTGCCTAGTCCCGTCAGAATTACCGGCGTTAAAGGAACGCGCAACCCCCGTATTCGTTACTGTCTCGTCCGTGGAATTCAACCTGGCTCGGGTCTTAGCCGCAGTCGCCGCGACCCACCCTGAGCGAGTTGCTCTGGTGCACCATGGCGTAGAAGCGTCCTTCCCAGATTTTGTTGATCGGTATCGGCGACTGGGAAATGCGTTCGCCGATGCGGGACTGGGATGCCACACGGAACGATCAGCGTTGAAAGGTCACGAAAGCGGCCAAGATCATATAGCGCTATACCTGAATAATGGACCCGAATATCTGGAATCGATGCTCGGCGGGTGGGCAGCTCGGGCGGCCACATTCAACGTCAACCACCGGTACCTAGCTAACGAACTGCTTTACCTACTCAGTGATTCTGGCGCGAGGGCCGTCGTAGTCAGCTCGATGTACGCGACGACCCTCGCCGAAGTTCTCCCAGACCTACCCGATATTGAACTCATCATCCAAGTGGAAGACGAGTCGGGTAACGAACTGTTGCCCGGAGCTGTCCCGTACGAAGAGTTCGTCCGGGATCAAGAGCCGCGATCTCTCGACGACTGCTCACCAGACGACCTGTACGTGCTCTACACCGGCGGCACCACCGGCATGCCGAAAGGCGTTCTGTGGCGCAACGCCGACTTTTTCGTCGGGGCTTTAGGGGGATCAAACCGCCGAGAGAAACGCGAATACGAGTCCTACGAAGAAATTTCTGCCGTCGCAGGCAGAGGCACGCTGCGCTGGATGACTAGCGCACCATTTATGCACGGCGCCGCCCAATGGGTAGCACTCCAAGCGCTCTCGATGGGTCACACGTTAGTGCTACCCGATGTCGTCGACAGATATGACGCATCAACGGTGCTGCAGGCGTGCGAACGCGAACGCGTCGAATTCCTGCAGATAGTCGGCGACGCATTTGCTCGTCCGCTGATCGATGCCCTTGGCCCCCACTCGCCGTCGCCTTCGTCGTTGCGTTCAATAATCAGCGGGGGCGCTGTTCTCAACGCAGAACTCAAGAACGAGTTGAAAGAGCGATTCGGTGGAGTAACGATTCGCGATTCCATCGGCTCGAGCGAAACAGGCGTCCAGGGCAGCAATATCAGTGGCAAGGACGAACCCTCGAGCACAGGCGACTTTGAACCGGCGCCCGGCACCACCGTCGTCAATAACCAAATGGACGCGGTACTCGAAGCGGGCTCCGATGAGATCGGCTGGTTCGCAATGTCAGGTCGAGTACCGCTCGGCTATCTTGGCGATGAGGAAAAAACCCAAGTCACATTCCCAGTGATTGATGATGTGCGCCTTTCCATCCCAGGAGACCGCGCCCAGCGTCTACCAGACGGACGAATCCAGGTATTAGGACGTGACTCAGCAACCATTAACTCTGGAGGGGAAAAAATCTTCGCCGAAGAGGTCGAGAACGCGGTGAAGACGCACCCTGACATCTACGACACGGTGGTATGCGGACGTTCAAGCGCACGCTGGGGTAGCGAAGTGGTGGCCATTGTCCAACTGATTGCAGGAGCCCAACTAAGAGAAGCTGACATCATGCAGCATTGCGAGAAACACATAGCTCGATACAAGTGGCCAAAAGCGGTAATACAGGTAGACAAAATACAGAGAAGCCCAGCCGGCAAACCCGATTACCGGTGGGCTAGAACCATCGCGGAAGAATTGAGAGTCGGTTGACGGACGCCATAGCTAACCGTGATGAACTACACCGACGCACCATCAGGGTGTTGCAAGGGGGAGTAATACCTGGTGGCCTGGCCATGACGACCTCCTATGCAGCGGCCGCGCTACTAGGCAGCGAACTCACGGGCAGCGACACCCGCGGAGCCATCGCAGCCGTAGGTCTCAGTATCGGTGGCAGCTTGGCGGGACTGCCGATAGCAGCGGTAATGGCCCGACACGGACGGCGAATTGGAATAGGTGCCGCCTACCTCGTAGGAGCGGTAGGGGCGGTAAGCGCCCTCTTGGCCGCGATCGCCGAGGTCTATCTTCTCCTCGTCATTGGCATGATTCTTATAGGTTGCGGACAAGCAGGGAATCTTGCAGCACGCTACGCGGGAGCTGACTTAGCGACCGACGAGAATCGGGCAAGAAGCATCAGCCTCGTCATTTGGGCTAGCACGGTGGGCTCTGTCCTCGGACCCACAGTAGGGCTAGGACTCAGGTCGCTCATGGGCTCAAGTGAAGGAGCAAGCGGATTTATCCTTCCCTACGGCTGCGCCATCGGATTCTTCGCCGTAGCTGCAGCAGTAGTTCTCCGCCAGCTTCGACCCGACCCGCTCCACCTGATAGCGGGGGAAGGGCAAGCCGAATTCCGCGCCCCGCGAATTTCTGACCTCGGGCTCATCCTCGCCCACCCAGCAGCCCGAATTGCCCTTCTCGGAATGATGCTTTCACAAGCAGTGATGGTCGCAGTAATGACAGTTACTCCACTGCACATGACCGACGGCGATCAAGACGCCCTCGTCATCGGCTTGATGATCTCTCTCCACATCGTTGGAATGTATTTCTTCGCACCAACCATCGGAAAAATTGCCGACCGCATAAGCAAGGAACTCCTGATTGGCGTCGGGGCCCTTGTTACAGCACTGGGATCTGAAATCGCGTCCCACACCGACGCCCCAGACGCCACCGGCCACATGGTGGGGCTTTTCCTCATTGGAGTTGGATGGTGTGCCTCCCTGGTGGCTGGCAGCGCTTTGATGACCGAGGCCTTCGAACCGGAGGTCCGCGTTGCAACGCAGGCCACAGCCGACTTTTTGATGACAGCTACTGGGGCAGCCGCAGGTATCTCGTCAGGCCTTGCCGTGGAGCAACGCAGCTACCACGACCTTGCTCACTGGGCCACGTTTATTTCCATCTTCCTCGCAGTTGTAGCGGCTATCGGGGTCGTGCAATCGTCGCGTGACCGCGAAACTGGAACCCAATCCGCCTGATCGGAGAACCCCATGGCTTTTCACCACGTCGCATATTCAACAAAAGACTTGGAAGCTACCCGCCACTTTTATGAGGACCTCTTTGGATTTCCGCTCGTAAACACCGAGTTTCACGATCGTGGCGAAGGGTGGATCAAGCACGCGTTTTTCGACACAGGCAACGGGGAATGTATTGCTTTCTTTGCATTCGAAAACATCGGAGAACGACACGACTGGGTTACAGACGTCAACGAAAGCCTGGGCGTGCCGGTCTTCGTTAACCATGCCGCCTTTGAAGCAAACGAAAAGATGCAAGAAAGCATTCGAGAGCGCATGGCTGCCGAAGGCATTGAGCCAACCATGGAAATTGACCACGGTTGGTGCCACTCGCTTTACTACCTCGACCCCAACCAAGTTCTGGTAGAGCTGTGCCGTGATACCGCAGGAATGCCCCGAGACACCGAAGAAGCCGCCCGGGTCTTAGCTGCACCCATCGAGGAAAGCGCCTGAATGTGTCAGTGGAACGCGAATTCGTCGGCTTACCCTCTCCAATAGTTGGACGCGCTGGCGCAGGTGGACATCCCTGCCAAGGCATTTACTATCGACCTCGAGGCAGTCGACCCACCGTCGCGATAATTGCCACCCACTACAACATTGACTTCAGCGAACATTACCTTGCAGACCTTTGCGCTACTCGAGACATCGGATTTCTCGGTTGGAACACTCGCTTCCGAGGCGCAGAACCATATTTCCTGCTCGACCATGCTATTGCCGAAATCGCTGTAGGGATTAACTGGCTCAGACAAGAAGCAGGTGTGGACACCGTTGTCTTGCTCGGCAACTCAGGGGGCGGTTCTCTAATGGCCGCCTACCAATCTCAGGCCATGGAACCCAACCTAACCCCCGAATACGGACGGGCATCGATTGTCCCCTCGGCGCTCGAAGTTCCAAATGCCGATCTCTACATTTCTGTTGCCGCGCACCCGGGTCGACCCGAAGTGCTGACCAACTGGATGGACGCGTCGGTAAAGGAAGAGTCTGATCCCCTCAGCGTTGTCGCGGACCTAGACCCATATTCCCAGACTCGAGAACTTCCCTTCACCGAGGACTTCATCGACCGATACCGAGACGCTCAGCGACACCGGAATCAGCGCATCACCCAATGGGCGCGCAGCGAAATCGACCGAGTTGTTGCGTCAGGCCACTACGACCGACTCTTCACCACCCCACGCCTATGGGCTGACTTGCGGATGATCGATGGTTCAATCGACCCGAACAGCAGACAAGTTCCTAGTTGTTACCTCGGCGATCCTCGGCGAGCGAACTACGGAATATATGGCGTAGGAACCGTTAGTTCACTGCGAACCTGGCTCTCAATGTGGAGTCTCAGTGACTCTCAATGCAAAGCAGCCCCGCATCTAGCCAGAGTCACAGTCCCAGCCCTTGTCATTGATGCCGACGCGGACACGGGGGTCTTCCCCAGTGATACCCGAGCAATCGTTGACGCCCTCGGCTCAGACGATCTAACGACATGCACCATCGAAGGCGACCACTACCTCCGCGAACGCGACGGGGCTCGCGTCGAAGCAGCTGATCTGATTGTCGACTGGATCACCCAACGCACCTGATGGATAAACGAACACGCCGACCGAAGTTGGTTACGACCTGCTCAAAAGTTTCGTAAGCGCTGCACCAAGACTTGAATCGTTCGGTGGTTCGAGAGCAACAATTCGCGACAGGTAACTAACCGAGATTTCATCATTCATGACCGCTCCAGCGTCGAACTCGGGGGTCTGACTGCTTTCTTCTCCCCAAGACATAGAGACGTTGAAGGCCCCAGCGTCGTTGGGCGCTGGCTGCAGTTCAACACGGTTAATTGCTCGGGGTGGCTCGGGGCCAAGTTCTGTGAATCGCCAGCCACGAATCTGCTCAAGCTCAAGATTGGGAACATTCAGGTTAACGACCGGGCTGTCACCTATTTCATCACCCAACATTCCCCCAATAACCGAACTCGCAACTGCAGCCGCGACGTGCCATTTCTGACCCGCAATCAGATCATCCCAACTCTGGTTCGTAACACCGAAACCAGTCACATGCTGGCTCACAGCCAAACTAGGGATACCGGTATGACGGGCGGTCAACGCCGCACCAACGGTGCCCGAGTGATAGACCGAACGACCAACATTTGCGCCAGGATTGACACCAGACACCACGAGATCCACATCCCCAAACGCACCGAGACGAGCGAACATGACGCACAATGCCGGAGGCCCAGATACCGCCCAAGCCTCGTCTATGCCGTCAATTGTTGCTTCACGAACCTGCGGTTCAGCTAAATGAAGGGGACCTATAGCGGCGCCAGCTCCTGAGTATTCGCTATCTGGAGCCACCACAAACACGTCCCCATGCTCTCGCATCGCACGGGCGAGCACGTGAAGCCCCTCGCTTGTGATGCCGTCATCGTTGGTTAACAAAATTCGCACGAGCAAGAAGCTATTCGCTGCGACCCCGTTTTATTACCACGGAACCACAAACTTGCTGTTACAACCAAGAAACGGTCAGTCGGCAAGACGCGCAGGAAATCCGCCCTGAGAAATTGGGCTCCAACTTTCCATAGACATCCGAAGCAACGACTTGCCCTGCTCAATCATGGCTTCCCGGTACTCGACCCAATCAGGATGTTCTCCACTAATCACTCGAAAGTAGTCACATAGGGGTTCAAGAGCTTCCGGCAGATCGAGCACCTCCAAAGTCCCGTCGACCTGTACCCACTCGCTATTGAATTCATCGCCCATCACGAGCAGAGAAGCCCGTGGATTACGGCGAGCATTCAACGTCTTGACTCGCTCGGGGTAGGTCGCCACGAGGACGCGCTCCTCATCGTCTAAACCGATGGTTACCAAAGACATCTGAGGGCGACCATCGATTCTTGTAGTGGACAACACTCCGCGGTGACGCGTTTGCATAAACGGAACCAATTCGTCTCGCTTAACGATCCGGTTAGTGGCAATCTTTCGAGCCATGGGCAATGAGGCTAGAGCGGAGACCGGTGGGGTGCGAATACTCCATACATCCGACGTGCACATAGGACATACCAAAGGACTGGGCGATGCACACAGCGATGTCTGCCAATGTCCGACTCTTGGGCTGACAGCAGCGGCGGTCAAACACCAAGCAGATGCTTTACTCATCGCAGGCGACTTATTTGACCACGCGCGTCTCTCCGACGAAACGATCGTTCGAACCCTTGAACTATTAACAGAGCCTGGCGTTCCGGTAATTGTCATACCCGGGAATCACGATGTGCACGACGCAACATCACTGTGGGAGAGATGCCGAACCGATGTTGAACGAACCGGTGTCCTGCTCTTAGATCGCCTCGTCGGCTCATCGCTGGTACTGGCCTCGGGCCGATTGACCGTTTGGGGGCGAGCAATGGCGGATCACGAGCCCGGGTATCGACCTCTCGCCGAAGTACCACCCCGTCCCGACACGCAGTGGTATGTGGTCGCAGCTCACGGCCACCTGAACCTCAGAGCAGATGACGCTCACCGGTCTTCGCCGATCACCCACGAAGAGATCGCTGCCACGGACGCTGATTACGTGGCATTAGGGCATTGGCACGTCACTACTGATGCCAGTCACGGCGGGGTTGTCGCGTGGTACCCCGGAGCGCCTATGGGTCAACCAGGAAGCGGTACCGCGGTGCTGGCTACCTTCGACCACGAAGTGACTATTGAACACGTGAATATCTCAAGCCCCGAAAACGGCTGCCTCTAAGATTTACTCGAACTCAGCTTCTTTCCTAGCTAGCCGACGTTGGATTGTCTCATATCTGTCCATCAAATCGGCCGCCGCATCTTTTAACTCTTCGTGCTGCTTGCCGAGGTTGCGCGCCAACTCCGGATCGTCGTAAGTCGCGCTATCGGCAAGCGTGCTTTGCAACTGAGCGAGTTGCTCTTCGGCCTTTTCCCAAGAGCGTTCGACCTGCTGCAATTCGCCCCGCAAGTCTCTCGTTGCTTCGTGCACCTTGTTGCGTCTACGGGCTTCGTTTCGTTTTTCCTCACGCGCTTCATTGTGTTTATTGGCTGGGGGAGCTGAGACAGGTTCAGATTCGGTCACCATGGCAGCCGGACGGAGAAGATCTTCGTCGACTCCTTCATGCCAGGTGGCTGTCCCGTTTCGAACGACTATCAACGCGTCGGCCACACCGCGTATTAAGTGTCGGTCGTGTGTGACGAGAATCAAGGTTCCCGGATACGCATTGAGTGCGTCTTCCAGTCGATCGCAACTTGGAAGATCCAGATGGTTTGTTGGCTCGTCAAGAATCAACAGGTTGACGGGGTTAGCCATAGTGATCGCAAGGGCCAATCTGGTGCGTTCTCCGCCCGACAAGTCAGCGATCTTTTGATCGACTTGGTCGCCTCGGAACCCAAACCCCCCGAGCACCGTCCGCAGATTCCTCTCACCTTGATCCCCAATCGATAATTTGAATTCCTGAAGCACTGTTCGTCGCTCATCCAAGACCTCAGTCAGGTGCTGCGCAAATCTCGCATAGTCCACTTTGTTGCCCAGGCGAGCCGTACCTTGCGTCGCCTCCAGTTCCCCGAGTAACAGCTTCAATAACGTTGTCTTTCCAGCCCCGTTTGGGCCAACAAGGGCCACTTTTCTTCCTCTTTCAATGACGAGGGAGACTTCCGTTAGAACGGTTTGATCACCATATGCTGCAGTCGCGTTTTCAAACTCGACAACGACCCGTGAAGACCTCCTCGGCAACGGAAACTCGAACTTCGCCTTCAGTTGATGCGCGTCGGGAACGCGAATGCGATCGGTGCGTTCAAGGGCCTTTACGCGACTCTGGACCTGTCGGGCTTTGCTTGCCTTGTACCGGAAACGTTCTATAAATCGTTCAGTTTCGGCAAATTTTCTGTTTTGGTTCGCAGCCGCAGCTTCTAGCTGACCCAAACGAGTTTCTCGGCTCTGGACAAAATCGGAAAATCCTCCGACGTATTGGTGTGCCGAACGGCCGTCAAGCTCAATAACTCGGTTAGCGACGCAGTCGATGAAATCTCGGTCGTGACTCACAAAAAGAATGCAGCCACTCCACGTTGA
>Ga0066837_10000088_pt1 | contig 36364 bp, 41 predicted proteins | sample ETNtaG_25_FD_66730 | JGI IMG/M metagenome (GOLD analysis project Ga0066837, IMG submission 66730) | Marine microbial and viral communities from oxygen minimum zone, Eastern Pacific Ocean - ETNP201302SV86 | ecosystem: Environmental > Aquatic > Marine > Oceanic | place: Pacific Ocean: Eastern... | reverse complement strand
ACTTTCTAAAAAAACAGTAAGTCACTTAACAAATAGCAATGAAGCACCGATGGGTTTCGCCGCATTGATGGAAATTAAAAAAGCCATCAAAACCCACTCACAAACGAACGAACCTATACTCCTTTTAGGCGAAACAGGGACCGGCAAAGAATTCGTCGCCCAGGCCATTCATAACCAAAGCCCAAAAAGCAGTCTTCCCTTCATCAAACTCAATTGCGCCGCAAGACGAATGCATGAGATACAGTCCTCTTTATTTCCACCAGCAAAAAAGGGGCACGAGAGCGAAAACAAAAACTCAAACATAAAATCCACCACAAGCACCTCGCGAGCTATATTTCTGGATAATGTGGATGCTCTTACTAAAGTAATGCAGGAAAAATTATTCAATGCAATGCAATCAAGGGAAGACGAACAAAACCTTTTACCATCACGCCTGTACGTTTCATCTTCTAAAGGCCTCAATGAACTTTCTGAAAAAGGCCAATTCAACACAGAACTGCTGAAAAAATTTAAGGGGGCGACCATCCATATCCCCCCACTGCGAGAAAACTCATCCAATATACCGGTGATGACCCGTGATTACCTTGAAGAAATTGCACAAAAGGATGGGCTATCTGCCCCGCAACTTGATTCAGCGGCGATGGATGCCTTATGTCGTTACAGTTGGCCGGGAAACATTCGGGAGCTTCGCTCCGCTCTAGACCGTATTATTGCAACCGCTCCTTCAAGAGAAAATATTTCCCTCAGTGAAATTCCGCCGGAAATCAGACAGGCAGAAGTCCAGTTTGAAGCAGTAAAACTCGAAAAGTTCGAATCCCTTAAAGAAGCCGAGCAACACTGGGAAAAAGATTACATCCTTCATCACCTGAAAAAAAACAACTGGGATGTTAAGAAAACAAGCAAGGCATTGAAAGTCGACAGAGATATGTTCATGGGGAAAATAGAGACTCACGGAATCAAAATCCCCAGCAAAGAATCTAAAGACGATAACCGCAGTTTTCCGCAAAGGACACTCAAACGGAGTATGGTGTTATGCGGAAGCGGGCTTCACTTGGGAATTAAAACCGGCCTTATCCTGCAACCCCTTCCACCGGGAAGCGGTATTATCTTTGGAGACATCTCCAGCGGACAGACCATTCCGGCCAACATTGAAAACATCATGTCTACCGATTATTCCACCTCACTCCAAAAAGGAAGGTCCAGTGTTGCCACTATTGAGCACATAATGGCCGTTCTTCATATGTACCGTATCACCAACCTGCTTATAAAAATAGGCGATGAAGTCCCGGTAATGGATGGCTCGGCAAAAGACTTCTGTGAATTAATAGAAGATGGGGAGTTTGAGGACCAAGATGAATTTTATCAAGAACTCGTCATCGACAAGACATATACCTTCGGCCCCCAGGAAAAAGGTGAGCCCCATATCAGCATTGAACCCTGCGATACGTTCAAGGTGAGCTACCACATGGAATACCCTGCTCCTATAGGGGTCATGGACCACACCTTCGAATATAAAGATGAGGAAACTTTCAAAAAAGAAATTGCCCCCGCACGTACATTTGGATTCATGCAGGATGTCGCACAATTAACAAAAATGGGATTCGCTTCGGGCGGGAAACTGGATAATTTCATACTGCTAGGTGACGGTAAAGTCATCAACACTCAGCTACGATTTGAAAATGAGTTTCCACGACATAAAATCCTCGACATCCTCGGGGACTTTTACCTGCTAGGCAAACCCATTCGCGGGCACATCCATGCTCACAAATCGGGACACACCCAAAACATAGGGCTTCTCAAAACCCTGATCAACGCACAACCGCAATAAAAATCTGCTGAACGCGACTTCAAAGTATCCTCTTAGGAAAGTAGTTGTTTTGGCAGGTGGTTTTGGACCGTAATGGCTATAAAAAGGCAAAAAAAATCCGCCTGCCAAGGGAGGTACCCACAAGACAGGCGGACGTACAAAGGGGTGGAGATAAACTCCACATCTGGTAGATTCATTATTAGGTCAAATTATTCCATTTTTATTCGACAAGGCGATTTACTTCGAAAACAAACATATTCCTGACACTCCCAAGTCGACCTTCGCCGCGAACAGTTTGTACTGTCACCCGGGAAATGTTAAGCTCGGGCAAACATGAGTGCCTCAACGCTCCGACCCAAGTAAAGAGCCAACTATTCTCGGAATACCCGAATGTCATTGAACAAATTCAAGTTAGCCGTGCTAGTTTCCGGTCGCGGTTCCAACCTGCAAGCCATAATCGACAGTATTGAGCGGAATGCATTAGATGTTCAGCTTTCCTTAGTGCTCAGCAATGTAAAAGATGCCCTAGCCCTTCAGCGAGCTGAAAAACACGGAATCGAAACAATTTTTATCGACCCTGCCACCAGCCCCAACAGAAAAGCTTTCGATAGAGTCATGATAGACAAACTAAAAGAAATGTCCGTTGACCTTATTTGCCTTGCTGGTTATATGCGCATTCTCGGCAAGGAGTTCATACAGGCCTTTTCAACCAGAATCATAAACATACACCCTTCCCTGCTCCCGGCTTTTCCGGGTTTGGATGCCCAAAAACAAGCTATCGAGTATGGAGTCAAACTTTCCGGATGTACCGTCCACTTCGTTGACGAAGGAATTGACAGCGGCCCTATCATCCTACAAACCGCCGTTCCCGTTTACGATCACGATAGTGAAGACTCCCTTGCCCAGCGTATACTTGAGCAGGAACATATTCTTTATCCAAAAGCAATCAAACTCATTGCTGAAAAAAAATTAAATCTAAACGGCAGGACAGTAATATACAACAAGTCCTGACATCAAAAATTCCGTCAAGGTACCCCATTGAAACGACACATCAAACTATTAGCATGTCTATTTCTTCTGAGCTGGTCCACCCCTGTCTGGGCTATCAGTAGCGAGCAGGCGACTGTAAACGCGATCCAGAAAAGTTATGAATCCGTCAAAACATTCAAAGCCACCTTCGAGCAAAAAGCCTTCGTCAAAATGATGAATCGAGTAGAAGTAACCAAGGGGGAGGTCCAGATCAAAAAACCCGGAAAAATGAAATGGGTGTACAACGCCCCGGACCCTCAGGTTCTTATCAGTAACCAAAAAAGTTTATGGCTTTACCTTCCCGAGGAAGGACAAGCCACGAGGATGCCTGTCGAAAACATATATTCATCCAACACCCCGGCCCTGTTTCTGGCAGGAAGAGGAAAACTGACAGATACATTTAATATTGCACAGGTTATTCCCGAGGAAAATGAGATTACCGTCATCTTCATTCCCAGGGAAGAAAACAGCAATTTAAGTCGCATGGCTCTGCGGGCGGATAAAAAAAACTACCAAATTACCGGGGCCACCGTGTATGATAAATTAGGTAATAGAACAGATATCAGCTTTCGTGACATCCGCGTTAATGAGGAAATAGCGGAAAGTACTTTTGATTTTCAAGTCCCTGCGGGGGTAGAAATTCAAGATTTCACACCCAACCCATAACGGCGACCCCAACTTTCATGTTTGAAATATCCGCACTATCCTTGAATGCAGTAGCCGCCTTTGGCGGTAAAATGCTGGCGTTTCTGATCGGACTGGCCGCGCTCATCTTTGTTCACGAACTGGGTCATTTTCTTGCCGCCCGTAGATGCGGTGTTATCGTGGAAAAGTTCTCAATCGGATTCGGAAAAAAAATATTTGGCACAACCCGGGGAGGAACCGAATACATCGTTGCCGCTATCCCATTGGGCGGCTACGTCAAAATGAAGGGAGAGGAACTGGATGAAGAAACAAACGAAGAAGGATCATTTTCAGCCGCTCCGCCGTCACACCGTCTCCTGATAGCTTTCGCCGGTCCACTTTTCAATATGCTGTTCGCATTTGCGATATACATATTTGTATATATGCTCGGAGTGGAAACTCTCAGCCCTGTCATAGGCACCGTTAAAGACAATTCTCCGGCTCTGGTGGCAGGACTCCAGACAGGCGATAAGATTATTGCCGTCGAAGGAAAATCAATCCGACTCTGGGACGAACTCCAAGACAAGGTTTACCATTCACCCGGCAAAGAGCTTGATTTCCAGGTAGAGCGTCAGTCAGGGCAAATCATTAACGTTAATATCACGCCCATTGCAGAAGAGATTAAAGATCCCTTTGGCGACAGTCGGCAAGTGGGCCTCATCGGCATCACCCCGCTGGTAAACACCATCACCTACATAAAAAAAGAGAGCGCCGCAGAAAAGGCTGGACTCCAACTCGATGACCGCCTGATCGCTGTGGGAGACACCCCCATATTCGGCTGGACAGACCTGAAACCTGCGGCAGTGGATAAACCGGGAGAACCGCTGGTTTTCAATATCCGGCGCAACGGCACGGAAATTCTGGTTCCACTGACCACCACACCAAAAACAGTTGAAGATAGCGATGGTAAGGAGTTAGAGGTAGGGGAAATTGGAATTGGCATGAGTGGTGAAATGGTGCTTGAGCAATATGGGCTGTTTGGCTCCATCATAAAATCTATCGAAGAAACCTGGAGAATGACCTCTTTGATCGCGCTCAGCGTCAAGAAGATGATTTTCGGTTCAATCCCGGCAGACCAGATCGGCGGCCCCATCCTAATCTTTCAAATTTATGGAGAACAAGCCGAACAAGGTTTCAGCCATTTCATCAGACTCACAGCACTGTTAAGTATCAATCTGGGACTTATCAATTTACTCCCTATCCCTATTCTGGATGGAGGACACATTTTCTTTTTCCTGATAGAGATGATCAAAGGGCGACCTGTGAGTGAGGTGAGTAGGGAACGTGCTCAGCAGGTTGGGCTGTTCATGTTAATCAGCCTGATGGTGTTCGCTTTTTACAACGACATCATGCGAATCATCAATTAACCCAGCCCTGCCGCCAATCCTGGAAAATTGACAATCAATCCGGCACCTGTGATGGACCCACTATCCCGATTGGAAGATCTGAAAGAAGCCGCAAGCAAACTTTCAATTGATATAGTGACCGATAGTTTATTTGATCCGGAAATTATGATTCAAAGTGGCTACTGCAAAGTAAAAGGCAAAAGAATGATCATTCTTGACAACCTACTATCAATCGAAGAGCAGAACGAAGTCATTCTCCAAACCTTGAAAAAATTCAACCTGGAAGATATTTATCTGCCCTCATGGATTAGGGAACGTACTGAATCTGACAGTAATATAGGAAGCCAAACATGACCTTATTGAACAACATCCTTCCCGAAACGCGTCGCGCCAGATTAAAAGCGCTTCTTGATGACGGGAAAACAGTGAGGGTGCTGGAAGCCCATAACGGACTGAGCGGTATCATCGCTAACAACGCGAAAGTCGAAGGACAGTCTGACGAATTACCCGTCCAACGGGAATTCGACGCGATATGGGAGAGCAGTCTTACCGACTCAGCTTCAAAAGGACATCCAGATATAGAAGTGATCAGCTTTGACTCAAGGCTTCAATCGATCAATGAAATTCTGGCCGTTACCCATAAACCAATGATAGTCGATGGTGACACCGGCGGTGACACGAATAGTTTTGAATACATGGTGACCAAACTTGAGCGGGCAGGTGTTTCCGCCGTCATCATAGAAGACAAAGTATTTCCCAAACGAAACAGCCTAGAACCCGGCGTTCAACAAACACTTCAGGAGCCTGAAGTATTTTCCCAGAAAATCCGGCGCGGAAAAAGCATTCAGATATCAAACGACTTCATGATCATTGCCAGACTGGAAAGCCTGATAGCAGGGAAAAGCGTCGACGACGCCCTCAACAGGGCACGGATCTATCTGGAGGGAGGAGCCGATGGCGTAATGATCCACTCCAAAGAAAAAGATCCTGCTCAGATCATGGAATTTGCCGAGCGCTACCAGAAGATGACACAGGAAATGAAAATAGATAAACCTATGGTGTGTGTGCCCACAACCTACAACACCATGACCGAAGACGAATTGCGGACAGCAGGGTTTCGCATCATCATTTACGCCAATCACCTGCTAAGAGGCGCGTACAAAGTAATGGAAGAAATTGCCCGCACCATTCTTCTCAACCAACGATCATTCGAAGTCGACCCGGTTTGTTCACCCGTCCGCGAAATTTTCAAAACAGTCGGATTCCTGGACGTGAAAGAAAAAGACAAACTCGATGAAAATAATACAAATATCCCAGTCATCATTCCTGCCGCAGGAGAAGACCCTGTACTGGGCCCGGTCCTAGGTGGCAAACCCAAACCCATGCTGGAAATAGCGGGGAAAACCCTTCTCAGTTGGCAAGTCAGCACACTCAATAATAATAATCTGGCAGACATCACTGTTATCGCGGGTTACGCAAGCGACAAGATGAAAGCAGAGGGCATCACCCTGCGAGAAAATAAAAATTATAAAAAAGGCTCCGAGCTACACAGCCTGATCGGCGCTCAGGAAAAGATGGCGAATGGATTCATCATGCTGTATTCCGACATCCTGCTCGAAGATCACATAATGGCAAAACTGCTCACCTGTCAGGAAGACATTGTTCTTGTCGTAGACAACACCATTCAGTACCATGCGCCAGAAGATAACAAGGTACAGGATTTTGTTATCAGCAAAAACAAACATCAGCCCACCCGCAGAAAAATCAGCTTCGTCTGCGAAAATATTATTTCCAAAATAGGTTCCAAACTGAACCCGGAAACAGCCACCCATGAGTTCGCAGGTCTCGCCAAGTTCACCAAAACAGGAGCGGAACAATTTCTTCAGACCTATGAAGACTGTGCAAAAAATTATCATGGCAAGTTTCAGGAGTCAGAGGATATCACCTGGTTCAAGTTCACCGATCTGATCCAGGAAATGATTGATAGAGGTTACGCGATCCATTTTCTGGAAATCCACAAAGGTTGGTTGGAAATTCATCGTACTGAAGACATCGAACTAGCCAACCGTTTCCTGTCTAACAGTTAAATTCACATTTGCGCCAATTCTGCTTCTGGTATAAATAAAAAAATACCTCCGAGCAACATTAGAAACCGGAGATAAGGAAAGATTGCGATTATGTACTATTCAAAAATACTGATTCCGACGCTGAAAGAATCGCCTGCCGACGCCGAGGTGATCAGCCATAAACTCATGGTCCGCGCCGGGATGATCCGTCAAATGGCCGCAGGTATCTACTCCACCCTCCCATTAGGACTACGCGTACTCAGGAAAGTCGAGCAGATCATCCGTGAAGAAATGAACCGGATTGGCGGGCAGGAAGTATTCCTCCCCAGCGTCCAGCCCGCAGAACTGTGGAAAGAAAGTGGTCGTTGGGATTTTTACGGGAAAGAGCTACTACGCTTTAAAGACAGACATGATCGCGAATTCTGCTACGGACCAACCCACGAAGAAGTCATCACAGACATAGTGCGCCGTGATGTTCATTCCTACCGTCAACTGCCAATCACCCTTTACCAGATCCAAACCAAGTTTCGAGATGAAGTCAGGCCACGTTTCGGCATCATGCGCGGACGTGAATTCACAATGAAAGATGCTTACAGCTTTCACACCAGCGAAGAAAGCACCCACGAAACCTATTCACAAATGGCCGAAGCATACTCCCGAATCTTTGAGAGATGTGGTTTGGATTTTAAAATGGTGGAAGCAGACAGCGGCACCATAGGCGGCAGTTTCTCCCACGAATTCGTTGTGCTCGCAGACTCAGGGGAAGACCGTATCGGATTCTGCGATTCATGCGATTACGCCTCCAATCTGGAGAAAGCCGCTACCAGAGCCTCCGTGCCAAATAACGAGTCGGTGCCGGCAGAAGATATAAAAGAAGTCTCCACACCAGGAAAAAAATCCGTGGAAGAAGTCACACAGTTTCTCAAGGTGTCTCCTGAAAAACTTATTAAAACCATCGTGTTTGAAACCGATCAAGGGCTGGTTGCAGGGCTTGTCCGAGGCGACCGGGAAATCAACCCCATCAAAATGAAAAATCTGGTCGATTGCGAATGGCTCAACCCCGCGGCCGAAGGACTCATAGCAAAAGAGACAGGCGTACCCTGCGGATATCTGGGACCTGTCAGCACAAAACTCAAAGTTTTCGCCGATACAGAAATCACACATATGTCCAACAGCATCACCGGGGCAAACAAAGCCGATACCCATTTGACCGGCGTTCAGTTTGAACGTGACCTGAATATTGCAAAAGTGGGCGACCTCAGAGACGTCAACGAGGGAGATCCTTGCCCCAAATGCGATCCCGGAAAATTTAAAATTAAGCGGGGTATCGAAGTCGGTCATATCTTTGTACTGGGTAAAAAGTATAGCGAGGCAATGAAAGCCCACTATCTGGATGATGAAGGCAAAGAGAAACCAATGATCATGGGGTGTTATGGCATAGGTGTCGGGCGAACCGCCGCCGCGGCCATCGAGCAAAACAATGATGAAAAAGGAATAATCTGGCCACTTCCACTGACCCCCTTTCAGGTGGTCATCCTTCCAGTAAACTTTAAAGTGGATGCAGTACGCTCAGCGGCAGAAACCATCTACAAAACCCTATGGGAACAGAATATAGAGACTCTGCTCGATGATCGATCAGACCGACTGGGTGTGAAATTCAAAGATGCAGAGCTTCTTGGAATCCCACTGCAGATAATCATTGGCCCCAAAAACCTGGACGAAGGAAAAGTAGAGGTAAAACTAAGAAAAACAGGCGAATCTAGATTAATATCTTTTCCAGGAGAAATCTCAGATATCCCAGAGATTCTCTCCGGCTTGTAATTCCGATAACTCCCTATAAAGAAAAAGTTTCCCTTGCAACGCCCGTCCCATTTTAGTAGAATTTACCCGGAAATTTAGGTCCTGCTAAGAATGCGGGTTAAACCCCGCTTTTTTTTGTGGTTTTTTCGGTGTACTCAAGAAAAACCATCCAGGCTTCAAACTCCTGACCCTAAAAATATACGGAACTTTTTGGTCACGACCTAAAGCAAAGGTTCCGCAATGGGTTTCACTGCTAAAGTATGGGGAAGTCCTCTATTTATCAGGCTGTTACCGAGCTGATTGAGCCGGTCGTCAGAGAAGACAATATCGACTTGGTTGATGTCGAGTACAAGAAGGCTGGAAAAAACTGGATCCTTCGAATATTTATCGACAAAGCCCAGGGAGTGACCGTCGGCGACTGCCAAAAGTTAAGTCGGCAGATAGAAGACTTGATCGAAGTCCACGAATTGATCTCTGAAGCTTATACTCTGGAGGTCTCTTCCCCCGGATTGGACCGACCACTTAAAAAGGAGCCGGATTTTTTAAGAAACAAAGGGAAGCGGATTCAGGTTAAAACCTTTTCGCCCATTGATGATAGGAAACGCTTTTCAGGAACCATCAAAGACTTCGCGAATGATGTCTTGTTCCTGGAAGATGAAGGCGGTGTTTTAGAAATTCAGTGGGCTCAGATTGCTCAAGCAAAACTTATTATCGAATTGTAAATACAGATAAAAAATGAACAACGAAGTTTTAGGAATTATAGACCAGCTCTGCAGAGAAAAAGGAATCGACAAGGATATCCTGATCGATGCCCTTAAAAGCGCTATGGAAGCCGCCGCGCGTAAAAGACTCGAAACGGACGGTCCGCTTCAGACCGAATTCAACGAAGAGACCGGTGAAGTTGAAATATTCACAGAAAAAACCATCGTCGAGGAAACGAACCTTCCTGACGAAGAAATTTCATTGGATGAGGCTAAGGCAATCGATCCTACAGTAGAGTTAGGAGAGAAAGTGCTGGTCCAACTTCCATTAGAAAACTTTGGTCGGGTCGCCGCGCAACTTGCCAAACAAGTGATCATGCAAAAAGTGCGTGATGCTGAAATTGACCTTGTTTACAAAGATTACCAGGACAAAAAAGGAGAATTGATCAACGGTATTGTTCAACGCTTCGAGCATGGAGATATCATCGTTGATTTGGGAAAAGCCGAAGGGATTCTCCCACGGCGCGAACAGGTATTTCGAGAAGCATTCAGCCGGGGTGATCGTATTCGTGCATACATCTTGGACATCAGAAAATCAGCGCGAAATGCTACGGTGATACTCTCCCGCACACATATAGGGCTCATCAAAAACCTGTTTGAGCTGGAAGTTCCTGAAATCAGCGAAGGAATGGTAGAGATCATGGGAATCGTGCGCGAACCCAATGGCAGAACTAAAATAGCAGTCAGAACCAATGACCGTGATGTCGATGCCGTTGGAGCCTGTGTTGGCATGAGGGGTATGCGAGTCCAGGCAATTGTTCAGGAACTTCGCGGAGAAAAAATAGATATCGTCGAATACTCCGAGGACCCGGAAGTCTTTATAAGGAACGCCCTGAGTCCTGCAAAAATTTCACGCATTATCAGAAATCAAGACGACAAACATATGACAATTATTGTGGCAGATGACCAAATGTCTCTCGCAATTGGGAAAAAGGGACAAAACGTCCGGCTTGCCGCAAAACTGGTGAAGTTGAAGATAGATATTCAGGGGCAGTCAGACACCCCTAACGCGCTAGACGCATCGGGCTTACTTTCGCCGACGAAAAAGAAAGCGTCTAAAATCAATTTTCTTGAAGAAGTCAAAAACGCTAAAGGACTTGGAGAAAAAATCACAGCCATCCTGTTCGAAGGTAACGTGGTAACCTTTGACAACGTTTTAGAGCAGGAATTGAAAGGGCTGACCACCCTGCCGGGTATAGGACCTAAAAAAGCTGAAGCCATTTTAAACTTCGCTGAAGGACTCAAAGAAAAATCCTTGCAGATGGAATTGGAAGAGAAAGAAGCTCCCGCTAAGGAAGCTGAAGAGGAAGAAGATGATGATGAGCAGGAAATTCCGGTTGACCAACTATCCGAAATCGACTCTTCCATAATCGAACTTCTGGTGAAAAGTGGATTTGAAACTCTCGCGGAACTTTCGGTAACGAAAACGCAAGAGCTGGCTGAGATTGAAGGTATAGATGAAGAAACTGCCGTAGCTGTCATTGAGGCGGCAAAAAAGCAAATGGAAAATATGGATAGCGTTTGAGTCTAAAAGGAACGCATCATGTTATAGACAAATTACAAAAATTTTAATAAGTTTGGAGGTTTTTTTTGGGTAAAATCCGCATCAATAAGCTGGCCTTAGAGCTCGATGTTCAAAACGACCAGATCCTGGATGTCCTGCAAAAAAAAGGGCACACGGTCAAAAACTATATGAGTTCAATAGACGCTGAAACTGCTGACGAAGTCCGCGAGTTCTTCAGCCCTGATCTTGCGCCGGCAAAGAAGGCTTCCAAGGCCAAAGTAACCACCCAAAAAACAGCTACAAAAAAAACCGCACCAAAAGCCAAAGCCAAAACCAGAACCACTGCAAAAAAAGCCTCCGCAAGCAAAGAAGCCACAGAGGAGAAAACCGCCAAAGAAAAAAAAGAAACCCCAAAGACAGCCAAGAAACCCTCTGGTAAGAAACAGGCGGATAAAGAACCTGCCAAAGCCGTAAAAAAATCTGGGCTCAAAATTGTAAAACACGAAGAAAAGCCCACGGAAACTGAACAAAAACCAGCCCCAGCCAAAGAAAAACCCAAAGCCAAGCAACCCGCAAAACCGGTTAAGGTAGAAAAAAAACCTACCGTAAAAGCACCGGAGTCTGAAAAACAGCCTGATGAATCTGAAGAAGAAGGTTTTGAGCTTATTCAATTGCCAGAAAACATCATGGTCCGGGACTTGGCTGAGAGCTTACGTTGTACTCCAAACGATGTGATCAAAGAGCTCATGAGCCTGGGCGTCATGACTACCATCAACCAAAGCCTTAGCTTTGAGGTCGCTTCTAAAGTAGCCGATCAGCGAGGCTTTGAAGTTGAGATGATCAAGGACAAAACGGCTCTCGATTTTGAAGAGGAGGAAGAGGAGAATCCAAAAGATATTATCCCTCGACCACCTATAGTAACGATCATGGGACATGTCGATCACGGAAAAACATCGTTACTGGATGCGATAAGAAAATCCAATGTCACCAACTCTGAAGCAGGAGGCATTACCCAGCATATAGGCGCTTACCGTGCAACTATTAATGATCAGTCCATCACTTTCCTCGACACCCCCGGTCACGAAGCATTTACTGCAATGCGTGCCCGTGGAGCGCAGGTAACGGACCTCGTTATTCTGGTGGTTGCCGCCGATGATGGAATAAAGCCACAAACGAAAGAGGCTATCGATCATGCTCATGCCGGTAACGTACCCATTCTGGTTGCCATCAACAAAATTGACAAACCCGGGGCCAAACCCGAAGAAGTAAAAAAGCAACTGGCCGATGTTGGGTTATTGCCCGAGGACTGGGGCGGGCAAACTATATTCACTGAAGTTTCCGCTTTACAGAATACGGGTATCGACCACCTTCTGGAATTGATTCTCCTGCAAGCTGAGGTTATGGAGCTAAAGGCTAACCCGACCCTGCGCCCACAAGGCGTGGTTATTGAATCTAAACTGGACAAAGGAAGGGGCCCTGTTGCCACTGTGATCGTACAAAAAGGAACATTGGTTGTGGGACAACCTTTTGTGGTTGGCCCTTTTTTCGGAAAAGTACGGGCACTGATAGACGATAAGGGAGCTAAAGCCAAGGAAGCCACTCCTGCCACACCGGTAGAGATCGTGGGCATGCCCGAAGTCCCGCAACCGGGAGATAAGTTTTATGTCGTGGGGGATGAACGCAAAGCACGTCAATACAGTGATATGCGACTCCAACAAAGACGCGAAGTGCAATTGGCTGAATCTGCCCGGGTAACCATGGAAGATCTCCATCAGCAAATTGTGGAAGGCAAAATCAAAGAGCTCCATCTCATCATCAAAGCCGACACACAAGGTTCGATTTCCGCAGTTCAGGAAGCTTTCTCCAAGCTTGAAACCTCGGAAATCAGAATCAAAATCATTCACGATGGGGTTGGCGGGATCAACGAGTCTGATGTTCTCTTATCGAGTGCGTCCAATGCAATCATTATCGGATTCAACGTGCGTCCAACAGACAAAGCGGATGTTCTTGCCACGCGCGAAAAAGTAGATATCAGAATGTATAGCGTCATATACGATGCTATTGAAGACATGAAGAAAGCCTTGGAAGGTCTGTTGGCTCCAAAATTCAAGGAAATCGTTATGGGCCGTGCCGAAGTCAGGGAGGTGTTTACGATCCCAAAAGTTGGCTCAATCGCGGGTTGTCATGTGACACAAGGGAAAATAGAGCGTAGTATGGAAGCTAGGCTCATTCGGGATAGCGTAGTGATTTATCAGGGAAAAGTCCTTTCCATCAGGCGTTTTAAAGATGACGTAAAGGAAGTTCAGCAAGGATATGACTGCGGTATTTCCCTGGATAAATATCAGGACATCAAACAGGGAGATGTTATAGAGCCATTCGTAATGGAAGAGATTCCTCATTAATGTAATAGCTGGCTTAGGCCGACTTTAAGCTTCTGCCAACTGACGCAATACGAGTGTTAAGGGAATCTCATAAAATTCGTTTTTTGCGAACATTATATTCCTTAATAATTCCCTGAAAGCTTAGTTTTCTAAATAGAGTTTTCATATGCATGTCGGATGTTGTTCTGTAAAGTTTTTTCTCCATGGAAACAATTCATTGAAGGGAAAACGCCGGATCATCCGTACTCTCAAAGACAGGCTTAAAAACAAATTTAACATTTCCGTTGCAGAGATAGGCGATCAGGATGTCTGGCAAAGCCTGCATATGGGAATCGTGGCTGTTAATTCAGACCCGACATATCTTGAAGGCCAAATGAGTAAACTGGTCGATGCTATTGAAAACATGCACCTGGCAGAAATCACAGACTGTCAAGTACAGCTCACCCGGATGGGTCCAGAGCAACCCTGAACCGGGTCCTTAAAGGAAACACCATGCGGTTCAAACGATCAGAGAGAGTTCAAGAACTGCTCTTGGAAGAAATCTCGGCCCTCATTCAAAGAGGCTTGAAAGACCCGCGGATCGGTTTTGCCACAGTGACAAAAGTAAATCTGGGCGACAACTTAAAACACGCGAAAGTCTACATCAGCGTCTTTGGCACTGAGCAGGAGCAAAAGGATACAATAGAGGGACTGACCCGTGCATCTGGGTTTATCAGAGGGGCTCTGGGGAAAAAACTTTATCTACGGTATATTCCGGTATTGGAGTTCATATTAGATGGAACAGCCGAACACGTTGCCAAAATAAACAAAATTATCAATGACTTCCACCCTGAATAACGTTATCAACCTGTTTAAACCCGTTGGGCCTACATCCTTTGACATGGTCTGGTCGGTCAGAAAGATTCTCGGCGTCAAAAAAGCCGGGCATATCGGTACTCTCGACCCCATGGCCGAGGGGGTACTTCCCATATGCCTTAATCAGTCGACGCGCATAATCCAGTTTTTATCGCCTCTCACAAAGACTTACCGGGCAACCCTTGAATTGGGGTCGGCAACAGACACTCAGGACGCTACGGGGAAGGTTTTGGCCACCGGCGACCCTTCAATAGTCACGGAAGAGCAAATTAAGCAAGCTTTACAAACATTTGCGGGAGAACAGGACCAGATTCCCCCAATGTACTCCGCGAAAAAGAAAAATGGAATTCCCCTTTACAAATTGGCCAGAAATGGTATTAATATCGTCAGGGAACCCGTAAGAATAGTAGTTTATTCAATTGATTTCATAAGGAAGGAAGGAACTCAGGTTTTATTTGAAGTGCATTGTTCCGCTGGAACCTATATACGCACGTTGTCCCACGATATTGGAAAAAAGCTGGGTTGTTGTGCACATATGGTCCGGCTGACCCGAACTCAGGTTGGGCCGTTCGATTTAGAACGTACCCTGAGTCTGAAAGCGTTAGAAATCGCGAGAGAAGATGGAAGCCTGCCTGGCAAGCTCATTCCTTGGGAAGAAGCAATCAATTTCCTTCCGGCGATCCGCGTAAAAGAGGAATACCTCAAGTTAATCTCCCATGGGGTGGCACTTTCGAAATCATTTATAGAGACCCTTCCCGATCGATTTGAACCGGGGCATTATTTTCGGGTTTTTGGCGGCAATGACGAAGTACTCGCCGTTGTCGAACCCGTGGTCGATCAAGATACACTGCCCGGCATGGCGCCGGAAGAAATTGTGTTTAAGCCTAAACGAGTACTATGTTGAACCGTTTTTTAGCAAGAAAAATGATTGGAATGTTTTCGCAGAGGAATTACGTGACCGCATCAGGCAAACGTCATTATGATAGTTCGTCTGCGAAAACATTTATCAATCGTTCTCTTGTATTTAACCTGTTAATAAGAGGATAAGGATAATGTCATTTACCAAGGAAGCGAAAACAACAATCATTTCCGATTATAAACTGCACGACAGCGATACCGGCTCGTCGGAAGTGCAAATCGCACTTTTAACCAATCGGCTTAACTACCTTACAGAGCACTTCAGGTCGCACAACAAAGACCATCATTCAAGACAGGGACTGCTAAAAATCGTAAGCCGACGACGAAAACTGCTGGACCATCTTAAAAAAGAAGACGTCAACCGGTATCAGCAAATCATTTCGCGTCTGAGCATCAGACGCTAATCGACATTTGGAGAAAATTGAATGGAAAGAGTAGAAATAGAGCTTGACGGGAAAACTATATCTTTAGAAGCAGGTGATCTGGCTCGACAAGCTGGTGGTTCTGTAGTTGTAACACAAGGTGAAACCATGGTACTGGTTGCGGCCACCATGGCCGCAAAGCCAAGGGAGGGGATTGACTTTTTTCCTCTCACAGTAGATTACAGGGAAAAAACTTACGCTGCTGGAAAAATTCCTGGCGGATTCTTTAAAAGGGAAGCTCGACCGAGCGATTATGAAACCCTTACTTGCCGACTGATCGACAGGCCCATCCGCCCATTGTTTCCAGACGGATTCCGTAACGAAACTCAAATTGTCTGCTTCGTGATTTCCCACGATCAGGTCAACCCAGCGGATATCATTGCCCTGACCGGCGCCTCTGCCGCATTGATGATTTCCGATGTGCCTTTTAACAACCCCATAGCCGGAGCGCGAGTCGGTCGAATAGACGGCAACTTCGTATTCAATCCCAACTACGAAGAAACGAAAGAAAGCGACATCCAACTTCTCATGGCCGGAACCGCAGATGGAATCGTCATGGTCGAAGCGGGCGCCAAGGAAGTCAGCGAAGATGAAATGATGAGCGCTCTGGAATTTGGACATGAGCGGATCAAAAAATTGATCGACCTGCAAATCCAGCTCAAAGAAAAAATTGGCAAAGTAAAAGCTGAGGTCGTGCAAGAAGAAATTGACAGCGCTCTTGTGGAACGAGTCAATGGCATCGTTTGCCCAAAACTTGATGAGGCGATGCAGATCACAGGCAAACATGAGCGGGCAAATGCCGTGAGTGAAATCAAAAAAGATATGGATGCCGAGGTAAATCCTGAAGGAGACGATGCCCTCAAGGGAACACTTGGTAACCTGTTTCATGATGCTGAAAAAGATGTCGTACGCAAAATGATTATAGAAAAACAAAAGCGCGTTGACGGACGAAACCTCAATGAAGTGCGCCCCATCAGCATCAAGATGACTTATCTTCCCCGGGTTCACGGATCATCCGTTTTCACCCGTGGAGAAACGCAGGCGCTGGTAAGTGCCACACTGGGTACCAACGCAGATGAACAGCGCATTGACACTCTGGAATTCAAAGGTGTCCGACATTTTTATCTGCACTATAACTTTCCAGCTTTCTGTACCGGAGAAACCAAGTTTATCGGAGGTCCCGGTAGAAGAGAAATTGGTCACGGCATGCTGGCCGAGCGTGCTCTGATTCCTGTACTACCGGACAGAGAAAAATTCCCATACACCATCCGAATAGTTTCAGACATTCTGGAATCCAACGGATCATCTTCTATGGCATCTGTATGTGGCGGTTCACTGGCACTTATGGACGCTGGAGTACCCATTTCAAATCCCGTTGCAGGAATCGCTATGGGTCTCATCAAAGAAGGTGATGATGTCGCTATTCTGTCAGACATCCTAGGATCCGAAGATCATCTCGGTGACATGGATTTCAAGGTAGCGGGAACAAAAAATGGAATCACTGCTCTGCAAATGGATATCAAGATAGGCGGACTGGATAAGGCGTTGATGGGAAGAGCCATGGAACAGGCGAAAGAGGGTCGTCTTCATATTCTGGGTGAAATGAGCAAAGCCCTGGATACACCTCGAGCTGAATTGTCAAAGCACGCTCCCAGAATCATCACTATGAAAGTACCGACCGACAAGATTCGCGACATCATTGGCCCAGGCGGCAAGGTTATTCGCGATATCATCGACAAAACCGGAGTCAACATCGATATCGACGACAGCGGTCTGGTTTCCATTGCATCATCCGATCAGTCGGCCGCAGATAAGGCCATCGAGTATATCGACAACCTCACCCAGGAAGTGGAAGTCGGTAAGGTTTATCTCGGCAAGGTTAAGAAAATTGTCGATTTCGGAGCCTTCGTAGAAATTTTCCCGGGAACGGACGGTCTCGTTCATATTTCCCAGATTTGCGACAGACGCATCAAAAGCGTGTCTGACGAAATCTCGGAAGGTGATGAAATAAAAGTAAAGGTTATTGATGTGGACCAACAGGGAAAAGTAAAGCTCAGCCGAAAAGAAGCTCTGAAAGACAATACCTCGGAAGTTAAGATATAAAGCTCTTTACTACTGAAATAGAAAGGCCGATGAGCAAACGCTCATCGGCCTTTTTTTATCTGTTGCTTCTGTAGCTTGCCCATTTATGGACGCACTTAAAACCGCCCATAAATGGGCAAGCTACAAAGCTAAAGAGAGATATTCCAGCCCTTCAACTCATCTATTGATTTATAGCTGGTGAGATCAAAATGAATCGGCGTAACGGAAATATGATTATTCGAAACCTGGAAGCAATCTGCCTCATCATCGACTTCGTCAAAGCGCATCTCCCCCGCCATCCAGTAGTAAGTGTTATTCCTTGGATCGACCCGCTTATCGAAAGTTTCCACCACGCGGGATTTTCCCTGCCGGGTGACAGCCACCCCCTTGATTTCTGACCTGGGCACAGCAGGCACGTTCACATTAAGCGCCACTCCTTCGGGCAAACCTTTCTCTAAAACCATCCCGACCAATCGAGCACCAAATTCGGCGGCATATTGGAAATCCGGATTTTCAAAGGTATTGAGGGAAATTGCCATGGCAGGAATCCCCTCTATCGAAGCTTCTGTAGCGGCAGATACCGTACCGGAATAGATAGCGCAGGTCCCCAGGTTTCCTCCCAGATTGATACCTGAGACCACCATTTCAGGAGGTTGGTCAAAAAGTACGGTGGTGGCAATTTTTATACAATCCGCCGGGGTGCCGTTGACGGCGTAACCAATCAACTCTCCTCCTTCAACCACTTTGCGTACTTTTAGCGGCTGGGTCAGAGTGATGGCATGACCCATCGCGCTCTGCTCCGTCTCTGGAGCAACAATCACCACCTCGGCTACCTTGACCAGCTCCTTGTAAATAGCGCGAATTCCATCGGCGTTGAAGCCGTCATCATTACATAAAACAATCATAAAAAAAATCCCACGGGCGTTTCCGCCCGTGGGGGTCTCACAAGTTCAATTCGATGGGCTAAACAACAACCCCAAATTATTTAAAGTTTAATACGACAAATCAATTGTGCTTGCTAAAGTATTCCTTCGATCCTTTGGGGTCGGCCTTCATCCCATCTGATCCTTCTTTCCAGTTGGCGGGGCATACTTCGCCATTTTTTTCATGATATTGCAATGCATCGACCATACGCAAAGCTTCGTCAATATTCCTACCCAGAGGCAGGTTGTTGACGAGCTGGTGCTGGACCACACCATCTTTATCGATCAGAAACAATCCGCGAAACGCGATTCCTATATCAGCCAACACATCATAATCTTTACATATCTGCTTATTTAAATCGGCAACCAGCGGATATTTTATCTCGCCCAGTCCACCTGCTTTACGGTCGGTATTTCTCCAGGCCAGATGGGAAAAATGACTGTCAATCGAAACGCCGAGCACTTGGGTATTTCGTTTTTCGAACTCCCCCTGCTGTTCGCTGAACGCGATGATCTCTGTTGGGCAGACAAATGTAAAATCAAGCGGGTAGAAAAACAAAACCACATATTTCCCTTTATAGTCAGAAAGCTTGATTTGCTTGAATGAACCGTCGGGCATTACCGCCTGAGCTTCAAATTCGGGCGCAGGTTTTGAAACTAATGTTGCCATTTTATTCTCCTAAGTTTTACGAAAAAGTTACTGCTGAAGTGATCAATGTAGCACAAATATCCAATCCGGTTCAAATACGATATTCAAAGATTCTACTTTATTATGAACTTGGCCCTCCACTCCATTTAGCTTTAAAAACAGGCTGGAGGGAACCAGTACGATGGTAATTCCCAGAGGAAGACCTTCCTCGCTTCGCCAGCTTACCTTGACAGACAGGAAGGCCCTTATTTACAATGAAATGGGCCAGAAGTTCAAATGGCCTCTGTTTAGAGGAGCCCACGTTTTTATCGGGCACCTATTAAAGATGATTTTAAATGGATAAAGGTTCTAAAAAGTCGATGGACTCCCATATCGTTCAAAAGAGATTGAAACTGGCAGTCTTGCTCACCTTTAGCATTCTTTGTGTTGAAGTGGTGGGGGGAATTCTGGCCAACAGCCTGGCTCTATTGAGCGATGCGGCTCACATGCTTGCTGATGTATTGTCACTGTGCCTGAGCTGGTTTGCCCTTAAAATAGCGCGACTGCCTTCCAATGGTGAAAAAACTTATGGCTATCACAGAATAGAGATCCTTGCCTCGGTGGTCAATGGACTCATGCTCATCTTAATGGCCTGCGGTATTTTATACGAAGCCCTGCAACGGTATCAAAGCCCCCCTTCCGTCAATAGTGAAATGGTAATGGTCGTAGCCGCCATCGGACTGGCGGCTAACCTGATCGTAATTTACTATCTTAAAGACCCGTTCCAGCACACGCATGACCTGAACCTTAAAAGCGCCTTCTTCCACGTTCTGGGCGACCTTATCGCTTCTGTGGGTGTCCTGGTCGGGGGTGGAATCATCTGGCTCACGGGGTGGAATATCGTGGACCCACTTCTGGCCACCGGCATCTCTTTACTGTTGTTTTGGGGGGCATGGAATGTGCTTTCAGAAGCACTTCACATTTTACTGGAAGGGGTGCCAAAGGGAGTATCCTTATCAGAAGTCAAAAGAGAACTTCAGGCTATTCCGGCAATCCAGGATATTCACGAGCTTCACATCTGGTGCATCTGCTCCAATATATATGCGTTGAGCACTCATGCGCTGATTCATGATAGTATGGCAAATCAGTTTGAAAAAACTTTAAAAGAAATCAAAAGCCTGCTGGCTGACAAGTTCAATATTAAGCATTCAACCATTCAGTTTGAAACCCATCCATGCGAAGAGGGTGAATCTCTCTGCGATATCAGTCACTGAACGGATAATGCCGAACTGAATCCAATAGGCAAACACGGCGGCTCTGAAAAAGTGGGTGCGTCCCTTATAAAGTCAATGGAAATTTTGTTTCTAGGATCTGGAACATCCACAGGTGTTCCCTCTCTATGTTGTGACTGCGATGTATGCACGTCAGCCGATCCTAAGAATAAACGCCTGCGTTCCTCCATTCTTATTCGTAATAATGGGAACCATCTCCTCATTGATACATCAACAGATCTCAGGCAACAGTGTCTGGCCAATAACATCACCCAGATCAATCAGGTTCTATACACTCATCACCATGCCGACCATGTGCATGGGATAGATGAATTAAGGGGCTTCAATTTCTTTAATGATGTTGTCATCCCATGCTACGGAAACAGGGGCACTCTTCATCAAATTCGCACTAAGTTTGATTACATCTTCAATGGAACCACACAGATGGGCGGCGGATTGCCCAAGCTTACGCTATGCACCGTTAACGGTGAAACGTTTTCTCTGGGTGGAGTCGCTGTCACTCCACTCGATATCATTCATGGGGGATTGACCATTCTGGGCTACAAACTCAACAACTGTGCTTATATAACCGATTGCAGTGGAATCCCTGATAAAACAAAGGAGCAAATTCAAGATCTGGACATCCTGATTCTCAACGCACTCGGATTTAATCCGCACCCCACCCATTTTTCATTAAGTCAGGCATTAGCCGCTGTTGAAGAACTTAAACCCAAGCGTGCGATATTCACACACATCAACCACAAGTTTGACCACGAAACAATATCGGCGGATTTACCAGAAGGCGTAGAACTGGCCTACGATGGAATGGTCGTGGAGAGTTAACACGAAGTGCGAACCTAAGCCGATAACAAAAGTGGGGCTTTACGCCCCCTTTTTAAAGGGGGCGAAGTGCTGTGGCTTTGCCACAGTGCTGGGGAAATTTAATATTTCTTCGGAAGCTAATCCAAGTCGATATCGCGAAGGGGGATATCTGTAGATTTATCCACGTTTTTCTGAGCTTCCTTGAACTTTTCTTCCAGCAGGCGGTTTCTGTCTTTCTCCACTTCACTTCGTTTTTTAAATATTGATCCCTGTTCCTTTTGATGAGCATTATGATCCTTCACCATATCGGACAGAGAAGGCATGGCTTTTGCCTTCTTTTCTTCCCAAATCACCTCGCCCGTTTTTTTATCTACCTGTAGTTTGGTTTCACAGCAGGGACACGTGACTTCAATTTTTTTTGAACCCATAATCCACTCTACCTTTCCTAATGTGGAGAACCTATTGAAACAATTTTATTATATCAGACCCTGCATGCTCTCAATGGGTCTATAAAAATTAATTTCTAAATAGCCCGTAACATGGGACAATCGGGAAACTTAATAATTCCTTAAGAAGCAAATCGATGAACTTAAAAGGTTACTTTATTTCCGGGACCGACACAGGTGTCGGCAAGACCGTTGTCACTGCGTGTCTCCTTGCCCTTTACCGCAAACAGGGAGTGGACACAGGCATTATGAAACCGGTCGAAACGGGAGTGGACCCCGAATGCAGTTCGGAAGCTAATTCCGATGCTAAATTTTTGCTGGCGGTTTCAGGCAACGCGGACACACTGGAAGAAATCTGCCTCACACGTCTGCGACCAGCCGCCGCCCCACTACAAGCCGCCCGAATGACTGACCAAACTCTGGATATTAATTCCATTCTTGAAAACTTCCGAAAACTGAAAACTAGGCACGATCAGATGCTGGTCGAAGGCGTCGGCGGACTCATGGTCCCACTGAAGCCCGGCTATTTTATAATCGACCTCATACGAGATATGGACCTCCCCCTAATCATTGTGAGTCGGTTAGCACTTGGTACTCTCAACCACACCCTCCTCACCCTGAAAGTAGCCAAGGATGCCGGGGTCGAAATCGCGGGAGTCATTTTAAATCGCTCGGACAATTGCCCCCTCAACGAAGTGGAACAAGGACAAGCCGACCTGATAGAGGAGCTTTCTGGGATACCAGTCATTGGCGAATGCCCGTTCATCGACCCGGTTTCTGTAGAATGTTTCGACAACAAACTGGCAGGGGAAATTGAGCTCTGGAAATTGTAATAAGGTAAAAGAAAAGGGGGAAAGAGATGGCTAGAAAACTTGATCCCATAACACCCGGGGAAATTCTTTTAGAAGAGTTTATGAAACCCATGAATATCAGCCAGAATAAACTGGCAAGAGATATTGATGTTCCAATAGCAAGAATCAATTATATTGTTCATGGTAGGCGATGAAAACGATTTTATTTTCTTTGTGGCATTACTGCTGATACGGCTTTTCGATTATCGGCATATTTTAAGACAACTGCCGAATTCTGGATGAACCTGCAATCTCGATATGACCTGAAAGTTGCAAACAAAAGAATTGGCCAAAGATCGAGAAAAATATCCGTCCCATTCAGATTGGGGCTTGACCACTCTAGACCCTTTTACTTTACCTTTGTAAATCAGAAGAGAATCCAGTATTTGCCTCAGTTGGTTATCATCCAGAGCCTGAATGCCCTCTGGCCTTCTATCAAAAGGTCCCATTAACTTTCCTCAATATTCGAAAAATATTTCCATAAATTACTTAACACAGAGAAATTATTGCATGTAAATAATCAAGAGGTCTCATCAGGGGGCAAGCCCACTATTGACAACAAATTTTCTTCAGGGTGAAAACTTCCCCCCAGTCCTAGCCTAAAGATAGAAACTCTCAGCGAAAAATCATTCATCTTTATCAGACTTAAACTGATAGCCCTTTTCCCTGAGGGTGATGATGTGGGTGGGATTCTGCGGTTTCTTTTCGAAGTATTTTCTCAGGCGGGAAATAAAATTATCTACGGTTCGTGTCTCGGTTTTCGGATCGTAGCCCCATACTTTTTCCAGCAATTCCTCTCGGCTGACTACATCGCCTTTTTGCTCGACCAGAAGTTTCATGACCAGCGCCTCTTTAGTGGTGAGATAAAATTCACCGTCGACACCGTTCGCCTGACCGGTTCCAAAGTTGATCCACATTTCGCCAAAGCGGTAAATCTCCTGATCGTGCACTGGCTCTTTGTACCATTCCGAACGACGCAGGATACCTTTCACACGTAACAGAAGTTCTGGTAGATGAAATGGTTTGGTCAGGTAGTCATCGGCACCCGCTTCCAACCCGATTTCCCGGTCCTTTTCTAAAGACTTCGCGGTGAGCATGAGAATGGGGAAACGCATATTGGTTTCCCGGATGGTGCGGGCCACTTCCAGTCCGCCCATTTTAGGGAGCATGAGGTCGAGGATGATCAGGTCGAAATCTTTTTTCCTCAACTCATCAAGCGCCGACACTCCATTATCAACCAGGAAAACTTCGTACCCTTCCCGCTCGAGGTTAAACAGAAGTCCTTTTGCCAAATGGGGATCGTCTTCAACTAATAATATACTGTTGGGTTCCTGCACAATCAATTCCCCTCTTCTGTAACTTCTTCAGGTTTGGTTTCGCTGAGAGAAGGACTCAGCGGAAGGCTGACTGTGAAGCAGCTTCCTTTTCCCCGGCCTTCACTGGAAACGCTGATTTTTCCTTTATGGCTTTTAACAATTTGCTGGGAGATGTACAAGCCCAGTCCAGCTCCTTCAATGTTCTGGGTTTCCTGATTCTGTACCCGATAGAATTTCTTAAAAACTCTCTTCAATTCTTTTTTATCGAATCCGAATCCCTGATCTATAAAATCAATATTACAGAATTTTTCATCCTGCTTCACTTGAATGGTGAGGGACGAACCCGCAGACGAATATCGCAGGGCATTCACTATCAGGTTATTAAACACCATACGCATGGCTCGCGTATCCATGCTGACCTTGGGTTGATCATCCAACTTCAGTTGGACCTCGCATTGTTTGTCTTCAAACAGCCTTTTATGATGCTCTACCGTTTCCCGCAAAAATGAAACAATGTCCACTGCCGTGAACTGGAGTTGCATGCTTTTGGGATCGGACTTACTGGATTCAAGAATATTGTCTATCAGGTCCGACAGGCGTCCCGTATCGATCAGCATGGTTTCCACAAAATCCAGTGTCTCTTCTGGTGATACTTCCTGATACTTCAGAGTCTCCAGATAAAGCTGAATAGATGCAAGTGGCGATTTTAACTCGTGCGACACGCTGGAAACAAAGTTACTTTGCAACTTGTTCAACCGGGCCTGTTTGTTCCAATAGACGAATATAACGTAAACCCCGGCAAGAATCATTAACATCAACACCCCGCCCTCCAACAGGACGACCCAGTTGAGGTCCGATTCCAAAAGTTCGGGCGGGAGGTTTTGGGCAAACTCAGCCAGGTTACGGCTGTTTTTGACGTACCAGTATATCCAGACCGCCATCAGGCCTATCCAGGCAACCTGCACCCCTATAAAGACGAATATGGGGTGAAATAATGCTCGTAGTCGATTCATACCGGAATCTCTATTTCAGTCGATACCTTCTAATTGGCCCAATGCCTCTATCCCCTAATATTACATAAGTTTTACATAAGATTTCTATATTTCAGGTTAGTATAGTCACAAGTTCAAGAAAACAACAAATAATCTTATAACCTATTGGAAAAAGGACCTATGCCGACACTCACTCAAGTAAAACCCAAGCCCACGTTTAACAAGGAAATAGCTGGTTTTTTCATCTTCCTGCATGTTGGAGCGTTGCTGGCCTTATTTCCATTTGCCTTCTCCTGGAGCGCGGTGGCCCTGTTTGCATTTATGCACTGGCTGACGGCCTCTATCGGCATCTGTTTCGGTTATCACAGATACCTGACACATCGCGGAATGGACCTTCCAAAATGGTTGGGCTATACGATCGTATTTATCGGATCACTCGCCTGCCAAAACGGACCTATCAAGTGGATAGGCCACCACCGGATGCATCATGCGGGATCAGATACGGACCGAGACCCGCATAGCGCAAAAGACAGCCTCTGGTGGGCACATCTTGGATGGATGATTTATAAACAACCTCAGTTTGACAGCCCTGAAGTCATTGCAAATTACACGAAGGATATTTCAGACAACAAGTTCTACCAGTTCCTAGAAAACCATTATATTAAAAACCAGTTTATTCTTGGGTTTATTTTCCTGGCTATTGGCGGGTTACCCTGGGTGGTATGGGGAATTTTCCTGCGTCTGGTGGTGGTCTATCATGGAACCTGGTTTGTTAACAGTGCGGCACATGCTTTCGGCTACAAAAACTTTCAACTGAAAGACGACCTGGCAACTAACTGTTGGTGGGTAGCTATTATCGCCTACGGCGAAGGCTGGCATAACAATCATCACGCCTTTGCAAAATCCGCCAAGCATGGCCTGCGCCCTAGGGAAATAGATATGACCTGGATGGCCATCTGGACTCTCAAGAAACTTGGGTTGGCTAAAAATATCAGGGTTGCCAAAGTGAAACCCACTTCGAATCCGACCTCGACCGATTCTGCTTTTGAAGGAGAAATCGTAAAGATGGCGGCCTGATTTGTATAACGTTTTACAAAAAAACCAAACCCGGAAAATCGGGTTTGGTTTTTTTTGTCTCGGGTAAAGCTTTAAACCCTCCCCAATCTCCTTCCCGTGGGAATTATAAAGAGAAATCAAATATTCATACTCGTTCCTCAAAAGTAAATTCCATATGGTAGCCTGCGTATTTTCTCAGGTTGATCACCCGGTTTTCAAATATCAGATACTGGCCCTTAATACCTGTAAGCTTCTCGGTAAACTCATTCTCCTTATCCAGGTTGTGACTTTTTATTTTTCCAGGAACGGACTCGACAGGATAGGCGAACGACTGAACCTCTTCCTCATGCAAAGCATATTGCTGAAGATCTTCAGGAATGCATTCAATCATTTTCTCCCGCATCGCGGGGAAATCGACATCCTCGATCTGTCCCAAAAGCATCTTCCTCCAGTTGGTCCGATCGGAAATCTTTTTAGCCAGAACTATCTCTATCTGACCCGATAAAATCCGCCGGGGAACTTTGGCGATGATCAACGCTTTCACCGCTCCCTGATCAATCCAACGGCTTGGGATATTGTAGTGACGGGTTACCCCTACTTTCACCCCGGAAGTCTGTGACAGGTAAACGAAGTGGTCTATGTTGCAATACTTTTCATAGAATTCGCGGTCTGCGTCATTCCCTTTGTCATGCTGGCATTTTTCCGGACGCACTCCGCAAATATCATTTTCCGGCAAATCCCGCGTACAGGGAAAACAATATCCCTGACTGTAGGTTTTCTTGATCCTGCGACCGCACTCTATGCAGGTGATCTTTCCTGTAAATTTCATGGTGACGCGGTTGCCCACTTCGGATGTCAACGGATACGGTTCATCGTCCAGGCTCAGGAAGTATTGAACAGGCGTATCTGCCTCATGGGTCATTTTACGCAACTGACCGGATATTGTTTGTGACATGGGATATCGTCCTCTTTCAGTAAATCAAAAAAAGTAATCTTATTGAAATTTTCGGACATCTAGAATTTCACCGTGGCAATTTCCTTCGACAGCAAACTTGTAAGTCTTAGCAACATCGGAAACTGGCATACCTGCCAAACTGTCCACCCCCATTATTTCCAAGGTTTCTTTAACAAATACGGGACTGACCGCATTAACCCGGATGCTATCCAGTTCCAATGATGATGCCCGAACAAAGCCTTCCAAACCTGCATTTGCTAGGCTGATTATGGAGCTACCTTTCATTAGCTCATGAGCCAACATTCCACTTGTCACAGTGATAGAACCACCTTCATTTAGGTAATCTCTCCCAATTCTAATCAAATTAACTTGGCCCATCAGCTTATTGTCTAATCCCAATTTATAATCTTCATCTGTTAGTTATTTGAAATTGCCAAAATTAGCCAAACCGGTAGTGTAAATTATGGCATCGACTTTTCCAATCTCCTCGAATAAAGATTGAATAGATTCCTTAGAAGGAGAAATATCTACCCGTTGGTCTCCATCTCTGTAACCAACCTTAGTAACATCGTGGTCTTTTTTTAGGAGTTTGATGACAGCTTTTCCTGTGGTTCCAGTGCCACCAATGACGATAACTTTCATTTATATTTCCCTTTCTTTTTTTTGTGTAATCAGGTGGGTAACGCTCGACAATTTGCCTGAAGATACGCCGCTTTCTCCCAACCCCCTATGAACAACTTTTAGGTATAACTCGATCAAAATCGATCACGGGGAGTTTTTATAGCTGTGAAATAATATAAGGCAAATAATGCGACACCCACTGCGACAATGACAGAAACGGACTCAAATATAAGAAAGGAGAGACAAAACAAAATCAGATAAAATAGTACTTTTAACATCTCGTCCCCCCTGCCGACCATGGATTCTTCTCAATCACATTGACGCATTATAAAACATTTCAATCTGAGGAGCAGATCATCCAAGGGTTATGAGCAGGATTTTAAATATAATAGCGGAAAGTATTGCAGTGAAGGGAACCGTGGCCAGCCAGGACATTACAATCTCCTGGATAATCCCAAGGTTGAGTGTGGGCAAGCCACGGGCAAACCCAACGCCTATGACCGAACCTACTAGAGTGTGTGTTGTGGAAACTGGCAATCCCATTTTGGAGCAGATCAAGACTATGGTAGCCGCTCCAAAAGTGGCACAAAAACCACGCGAAGGGGTGATCTCGGTAATCTTACTTCCTATTGTCTCCATCACCCGCCTTCCCCAAACCAAAAGCCCGAAAACAATACAGGCGCCGCCCATGGCAAGAATCCATGAAGGCATTTCAACTTTCATCGCCACAGATCCGTTTTTGAGAATGGAAACTACTGCCGCAAGTGGACCTACGGCGTTTGCCACATCATTGGACCCGTGAGCAAAAGCGATGTAAAACGCAGTGAGGATTTGAAGGTATTTAAAAATATTTTCTGTTGATTCCAGTTGCCGGTGGATCTCTCTCTTGGGTACGTCAGGAACTTTTTTCACAAGAATCTTCGAGAAATAAAATCCAATCACACCAACAACGAAGGCATAAGCCATTGCCTCGACAAAAGAAAGGTCAAGGTGAAGATTTTTCAGACCTTTATAAAACATGGCATTGGCAAGAATCACGCACACCATAAAAACCATGTAAGGCAGTAGCCACTTGGCATACAACAAAGGGTTGCGCCTGCGAAAAATCTGATGAGAAATAAATCGGAAAAGAATATAAGCACATAACCCACCCATCACTGGGGAAATGACCCAACTCATCACAACTTCCCCCACCCTGCCCCAACTGACCGCATCCAGCCCTCCAGCCACCACACCGAATCCGATAACAGCGCCGACAATAGAGTGCGTTGTCGAAACGGGCCAGCCAAGATAACTGGCTATGTTGAGCCATACAGCGGATGCAACCAGAGCCCCTATCATCCCATACACCAGATGAATCGGGACATCTGCGAAGATCGATGGATCCAGCATTCCTTTGCGAATGGTATCGGATACATGTCCGCCAACAAAATAAGCACCGGCAAATTCAGCAACGGCGGCAACAGCTATAGCCTGTTTGAAGGTGAGAGAGCCAGAACCAACACTTGTGCCCATAGCATTAGCGACATCATTGGCGCCAATATTACAGGCCATGTAGACGCAGGCAGTGATCGCAAAAACTAACAGGAAGGTGTTTAAATCCAAAATAACCCCTCGGTTAATTTAATAATCATAGTTCTGGTGAGAAATTCAATCAACGGGAGAGAAACATTCGAAGAGTTTTACCAATTTTTTCAGATTGATCGGCCACACCCCCGAGTTTTTTAATTAACTCGTTGAGCAGAAACAGTTCAGCGGCATTGAGTTTATCATCCATGGAGAACAGTTTTTTAGCTATCAAAAACTGTTTTTTATCTGCCTCCCACTCGGAAGTCCCCAACTCCTGGGCCATTTTTTCTATTTTTTCTGCCTCGGCGCCACCAAAGGAGGATTCCAACAAGTCTTCCAATTCGCGAATCATACTACAGGCCGCATTCGCTATATCTACAACATGCTGAACCAGATCCATTAAAGGCTCAAGAAGTTCTTCCGGGATCTCAATATCTTTTAAGCGCATAATTACCGTCAAATCTTCCACTGCATCGGCAATATCATCTTGCGCCGACAAAAGATGCATGAAGTCTCTTTTATCCACTGGGAGAAAAATACTTTGAGGAAGATGTTGCCGAATGTTATCTTTAATCTTGTCGGCTTTATGCTCTGCCTTTTCTATCTGCTGTGAAATTTTCTCAACCTTTATATAGTCCCCGGACTTATAAGCTTCGAACAAAGGAACGATCTGGCTGACGCATTCATTGACTTTGTCAATATGGCTTACCAGCGGCTTAAACGGCGACTTGGCAAACATTGATAAAATGGTTCGCATATGTATCAAACCTCGTAAAAAAGTGATTTAAAGATATCCTGGATAATTCGTCAGAACGCCTGTGCTACAGGCACCCTGCTTCATGACCTGTCGACAATCTAGGGGATTTAGCGGGAAGATGCAAGTTAGAATAACGTTAGGAAACAGGCTCTTAAATACAGGGTTGAAGCTATCCTCCCATGACCGCAAGCCAGTCTTCCAAGCGATTGATTTGTAAATACGAATTGCTTTCGCGGACATTCCCCATCTCATCGAATGGTCTGCCGCCATAATTATGTCCGGGATAAAGCACAATCTCATCCTGAATCTTAGCGAGTCGGCGAGTCAGAGTATGGTACATTTCCTCGCTGTCACCCCCGGGCAAATCCACGCGCCCACATCCCTGCAGAAACAGGGTATCTCCGGCAACAAGATAATCGCCAACCCGAAAACACTGCGACCCCGGAGTATGGCCTGGCGTATGAAGGAAAGTAATATCGACTTCCCCCACTTTGATTTTCTCTTCGCTGTCAGTCAAACGCAGGTCTGTGTCGGAAAGACCCGTCACTTGTTTTAATCCGTCCGCCTCATGTTTATTCACATAAACAGGAGCGGGACTTTTCTCCATCAATTCGGCAAGTCCTTTGATGTTCATGCCAAAGATACTCCCACCAACATGGTCAGGGTGATAGTGCGTTACCAAAGAACCTTTAAGCGTCATGTCCTCGTCTTCGATGACTTTTAGAATTCCATCAATATCCCATGCAGGATCAACTATCACGCACTCGCGGGTATTTTTATCTCCAATCAGGTAAATGAAGTTTGCCATTTGTTGAGCGGAAGAATCAGACTTCCCTATATCCATTCCAGACAGTAATTGTTTAAAAAATAATGGGTTTTCTTCAGCCACCGATTCCTCCTTTGCGAGTTAGTTAATTCAATCTGGTGTTAAGCAGATGAGCCAGCCTCATCCTTGCCTGACTCAGACGAAGTTTTATAATATCCTTGGCTCTCTGGATATAGGCTTTGGTCAATACTCCCGTAGACATTATCTCTTTATCATAAGCAGACATCAGGGCTTGCTTTCTGGACTCATTGGTCCAATCCACTAAATCGGATTGCGCCCATAGCAACTGATCTGTTGGCGATATTCGCTGTCCAAGCCGTCGCGCGTATTGTATCAGATTATCATCACCTGTATTCACGAGGCCGCTATCCCAAAGCGCGTGAAGATTGGTTTTACGGCCTCGAAAATTAATTTGAATTTTATTTTCACCTCGGTCTTTCCTATTTCCTAAATGCAGGGGCTGATGCAGATCGGCGACAAAATGAACAAGATACTTCAAAGCTTCAAGTTGATCTTGTAGAGGTGAGCTGGATAGTGATAATACTTCGGAAAATTCACGTACTTTTTCAACCACGCACTTCCCATCCCCATAATCCCTTTTTTTTACATAAGTTCTCTCGCCTTCAAGAACGTTCGCATAATGCCACGGGCCCTGCGACTTTTATCCCTGACACGGTCTGCCCAATTGGCTACATTTGCGAGACTGGTTATGTTAAAATCCTGCTTGATTCTTTTTCGGACCTCTGGCTGTAGGTGCTGATCGGCTATCAAGCCAACAATACGGTGTGCCTCCGGCCCCCAGGCCGAACCATGAACCGGCCAACCTAGCACCAGCGAAAATACCAGCCAAATTAATTTATTAGAACCTCTGGCTAACAAAATCTGGTTCATAGCTGATTCTCTATACCAACCTGCCAAGTTTCCACGATTGGTTTTTTATCAAACTCAGGTGAGAAGATTTTGAAACTTGTCGCATCGTTTTACCACACTTTACGCTTCTGGATTTCAATTACGATTCTATCCCTCGTTCTGGGAGCTCTATCCGTTATCGTCGGAATATTTGACCGAAGCGGAAACACGTCCCACAAGGTAGCGGCCCTGTGGAGCAAACTGATTTGCCAATGGAATGGTATTCGTGTGGAAATCTCTGGAATGGAAAACCTGATGACGGACCGGGCGCAAATTTTCATAGCCAATCATCAGGGATACTATGACATCTTTGCCTTATCAGGCTATTTACCCGTTCAACTCCGCTGGGTCTCCAAAGCGAGCTTGTTTCGTGTTCCATTTATGGGGTGGGCAATGGGCGCGGCTCGATATATCCCTGTGGAAAGAGGCGATAGAAAGAAATCCTATCAGGCTTTCCTGAATACCATCGAATCGGTCAAGGCGGGAAATTCCGTCGTTATTTTTCCTGAAGGTACGAGGTCGGCGGACGGAAACATCGGTCCTTTTAAAAAAGGGAGCCAGCTTCTTGCCCAGCGTGCGGATGTGCCTATGGTACCCGTTACCATTACTGGCACCCGAGACATCATTCGCAAAGGCAGTATAATGATTTATCCTGGCCCCATCCGAATTATCATCTCTCCTAGTGTGACTCTTGACGGAAAGGACTCTAAGAAAGGGGATGAAGCTCTTGAGGCCATCCGCAATACAATTTGCAAAAACTTTGAGGAGCACCGGGAAAAAGAAAAGGAACTCTAGCGAGTCCCTCACACCGTTACACAAAAGTTACGATTCTAATTTTTATTTCTTTTCTTTCTGGATAAAGTTCCAGACTTCTCTCGGGTGTTCGCGCAGGTCTTCAAGGTCTCTCCATACTGCGCGAATCATTCCCGTTTTATCAATCACGAAGGTGGAACGTTCTATCACTTTGACCACTTGTCCCAGATCGTCCTCTTCTTTAATCACACCATACAGTTCCGTGGCTTTTTTATATTCATCCGCCAGTAAGGTAAAACCCATCTGGTATACTTCGATGAACTGCTGGTGCGAATTGACTCCATTCCAACTGCACCCCAGCACCTCAACCTCGCGGGCTTTGAACTTCCTGTTCCACTCGTTGAAACCGATCATCAACCGGGTATCCTCAGGACTGCTGTCCTGGGCGTAAAAACACAAGATCACCCATTTCTTATCCTGAAAATCCTTTAGCTTGACCATGACCTTTTCTTCAGCGGAAGGGCTGGACGCGCCTGATTTATACCCATAAACAGCGGGCAACTCGAATGCGGGCGCACGATCTCCCGTTTCTAGAGCATCTGACATGAATACCTCAATTGAAAAGTTAGCGTGGATTACTCGCCGAAGGCGGTTTTCAACAAAGGCTCGACTTCGCCTTTGAGTTCCATTTCATCAAGGATGTCAGTATCCCCATAAAACTTGCCATCAATAAAAACTTTGGGCAACGTTGGCCAATTTGTCATCTTGCTCAAGGCATCACGTTTTGGCATGTTATCCAAAACATTTATTACTTCAAATGGATGTCCGTATTTATTAAAAAACTGGACTGTTTCTGCAGTGAATCCACACCGTGGAGCAGATTTGGTACCTTTGCCATAGATCAAAATTTTGTTACCAGCCACTTCTTGTTTGATTTCATCGTCGATCGAAGACATCCTTTAAAACTCCTATAAAAATTAGTTAATGTTTCAGGTAAGAATTTATTGGTAGATTTTTTTCAAGATGGTACTGCAGTTTTTATTTCAGCGGCATGGATTCGTCCATCCTGCATTGCAGGATTTAAAACGGCCTGAACAGCCCGATGCCTTGCCATGATATCCATGCTTTCAAACGTTGCCGATGTCACACGGATAACGAAGTGATCACTCATCCCTGTTCGGTCGAAAACTTCGACTTCCGCATCAGAAATACCCTCTTTCACCAAAGCTGTCAAATCTGGAATACTGATCATCGATTACCTTATCTCCTGTTAGATGGTGAACTTTTGAATATGTAGCAGTTTATTTGATTCTATATCCTATGAAAAGTTTTAAATTTTCATGACTACCAAATGCGGTCTTCACCCTCGCCTGCCAAGATGAACCTAACAACCAATTGTTTTTTAAAGTATTAACGATGAAATGGCGTTTCCTGCCAACTTTTATTTTCCAGCAACAATTGTATATTTTCTTCATTTTCCAGTATAATTTTAGAAACTTCAAGGCCTTTCATGTTATCTAATCTGTTAACATTTCTTTTAAGCACAGTCTTTTACTATTGGAGGAACGGATGGCGGTTACACAGGAATTTATTAAGGTTTCACTGATTGCCAAGGAAGAAGTAAGGAAATTGATAGCGGCGGAAAACAATCCGGAAATAGGTTTACGCCTGGGTGTAAAGGGTGGAGGCTGTTCTGGTCTGTCTTACGACCTCAAATTCACTCCAACGGAAAAGGGTGACACAGTTATTGAACATGAGGGCTTTAAAGTTTTCATGGACGCTAAAAGCCTCATTTATCTAAAGGGAATGTTACTGGACTATAAAGGTGGCCTCGACGGCAAGGGATTCGTCTTTGTAAACCCAAATGCATCCTCAACCTGCGGTTGTGGGGAATCGTTCTCCATCAGCTAAGAATCACTCCACACTTGGAAAATACTCTCACCTCTCAAGAAAACCACGAGTACCTCCGCGAAAAAGCTGGATACTTTTTTCTCGATGACTGGTGTCTTGCCTCCGCAAGCGGGTCAGATGTTCTAAATTATTTCCAAACTCAAACAAGCAACGATGTACATAAACTAAAAAAAGGGCAAGGCCAGAACACCGCGATTGTCGACCGAAAAGCAAAAATCATCGCGATATTCTCCATTCATCGCACAGAAGAAGAGTCGGTGGTTATGCTGGTTGAATCTGTTCAAAAAAAAAATCTGCTGAATCATCTGAATGCCTTTCTTTTCCGCGAGGATGTTAGCCTGGCTTCGCCCGATCATTTTCTTCTGGCCATACAGGGCCCAAGAAGCTCGAATATCATTGAAGAATTTACAAAAAGTTCTTCGCCCCTTCCGGAAAAACCAAACGATATCTGTCAATTCAAATTCGATGAACAACCTTGCCTGGCCATCAACAAATCCCTGACTGGCGAAGAGGGCTGTATATTGGCATTTCCGGCTCAAATTAAAGAAACTATCACACAGAAATTACAGAAATTAGAAAAAATACATCCGTTGATTCAGATTGATCCTCACACGAGGGAAATATTTCGCATTGAAGCGGGCATCCCATGTTACAGAAAGGATATGGATGAAAAAAACATCCTCCCGGAAACAGGGCTCGAACATAGTTCCGTCAGTTATAACAAGGGCTGCTACATTGGACAGGAGGTCATTACCCGTATCAAAACCTACGGCGCCCCCAACTTCGCTCTCATGGGATTAATCATCGAGGGAGACAATCTCCCCTTGCCCGGTAGTAAAGTTCAAATGGACTCAAAAAAAATTGGGACAATTAAAAGTTCGATATTTTCACCATCGCTCAAAAAAAATATTGCGTTGGCTTACATCCAAAAAGATCATCGAAGTCCAGGCGTAGATTTGAATGTAACCATAGAGGGTGCTCCCTATAAAGTAAGGACCTGCCTCCTCCCTTTTTATCAGCCGCAAACTCGCAAAGATCATTCCAAACGCCTACACAACAAAGCGCTTATTCTTTATAAAGATCAAGAGGGTCTGGAACAGCCCGTTGCTCTTCTCAGAGAAGCCATTGAGCTCGACCCGAAAAATGCCAGTGCTTATGAGGCTTTGGGAGTATTTTTATCCAAACAGAACAAGCTGGATGAGGCAATCGCACTGATGAAACGGCTGGTAGAAATTGACCCCGAAGAAATCATGGCCCATACCAATCTTTCTATATACTACATGCAACAGGGCCGCATTGATGAAGCCGAACTTGAAAAAGGTGAAGCAACCGCACTCCAGTTCGAAAAAGCAGTTGCCGAGAACATGGCAAAAAAGAAAACTCAGGATAATGCGCAAAAAGATATAGCGGAAAGAGAACAGAAAATTTCAATGTTCAAACAGGTCCTGGATATTGATCCTGCCGATCAAGTGGCAAACTTTGGGCTAGGATCAGTCTATTACGATCTTCAGAATTACGAAGAAGCGCTACCTCCGCTCGTGACGGTTGTAAAAGAATATAATGATTACTCTGCCGCCTATGTTCTTTTAGGGAAAACTCTGGAAAAGCTTTCGCGTCGGGAAGAGGCGATAAAAACATTCCGGGAAGGCATCGCCGTTGCGTCAAAAAAAGGCGACCTGATGCCGCTTAAAGAAATGCAACAAAAACTCAATCAGCTTTTAGATTCTGTCCTCTGATTTTTAACATTCGCCAACAAGTCCGCACCCGGAGAAAAAATCTCCTTCTGGACAAGCCCTTGAGTAATATTTACCCCCATGATCCATCATAAACCAGAATTTGAGTAATAACTTTTCTTCAGGGGTGGTGTACTGGTCTTCCCAGGTAGTCAGCGATTTATGCTTCTCAATTGCGCTGTAGAGACTAGAGGGGATGAAGGATTTTTTTTAAGCGGAAATTATAGGGAGGAGCAGGGATGGCGTTTAGTGTTTTCGAGAGGTTTGGTTCTGAACAATTCAGTCATTCAAAAAAAAACCGGGGAAGACCCTTAGGCCCTCCCCGGTAATAAACTAACAGACTTAAATCAGATTAGTAGTGAAGTGTATT
>Ga0066837_10000084_pt1 | contig 36896 bp, 37 predicted proteins | sample ETNtaG_25_FD_66730 | JGI IMG/M metagenome (GOLD analysis project Ga0066837, IMG submission 66730) | Marine microbial and viral communities from oxygen minimum zone, Eastern Pacific Ocean - ETNP201302SV86 | ecosystem: Environmental > Aquatic > Marine > Oceanic | place: Pacific Ocean: Eastern... | reverse complement strand
GTGTTCCGCGAGCTGGCAGCTTCGGCGCGCGGTGAGACCACGGCCGATGTCACCTCTGCCGCGCCCCTCACGGATGCGCAGGCCAGCGCCTTGGCCGAAACGCTCAAGGCCAAGCTGGGCAAGACCGTGACGCTCAACCAATTCGTCGATCCCTCGCTGATCGGTGGCCTTCAGGTGAAGGTCGGCAGCCAGATGATCGATAGCTCACTCAAGACAAAACTCGCTGCGATGAAAATCGCCATGAAAGAGGTCGGATAATGGACATCAAAGCCGCGGAAATTTCTGCGATCCTCAAGGACCAGATCAAGAATTTCGGCCAGGAAGCCCAGGTTTCCGAAGTCGGTCAGGTGCTCTCCGTCGGTGACGGTATTGCCCGCGTCTATGGCCTCGACAATGTGCAGGCTGGTGAGCTGGTCGAATTCCCCGGTGGCATCCGTGGCATGGCCCTCAATCTTGAGACCGACAATGTCGGCGTCGTGATTTTCGGCAATGACCGCGCCATCAAGGAAGGCGATGTCGTCAAGCGCACCGGCGCTATCGTGGACACGCCCGTGGGCCCGGGCCTGCTCGGCCGCGTGGTCGATGGTCTGGGTAACCCGATCGATGGCAAGGGTCCGATCGAGCACACCGAGCGTCGTCGCGTTGACGTCAAGGCGCCGGGCATCCTGCCGCGCAAGTCGGTGCACGAGCCAATGTCGACCGGCCTCAAGGCCATCGACGCGCTGATCCCGATCGGTCGCGGTCAGCGCGAGCTGATCATTGGTGACCGTCAGACCGGTAAGTCGGCAATCATTCTCGACACCTTCCTCAACCAGAAGCCGGCTCACGACGCCGATGCCTCGGATACCGACAAGCTGTTCTGCATCTATGTCGCCGTTGGCCAGAAGCGCTCGACCGTTGCCCAGTTCGTCAAGCAACTCGAAGAAGCCGGCGCTCTGCAGTATTCGGTGGTGATCGCCGCGACCGCTTCGGAAGCAGCCCCGCTCCAGTACATCGCGCCGTTCACCGGCTGCGCTATCGGCGAGTGGTTCCGCGACAATGGCAAGCATGCCGTGATTGCCTATGACGATCTGACCAAGCAGGCCGTCGCCTATCGCCAGCTTTCGCTGCTGCTGCGCCGTCCGCCGGGCCGCGAAGCCTATCCGGGCGACGTGTTCTATCTGCACAGCCGCCTGCTCGAGCGCGCCGCCAAGATGAACGAAGACCATGGTCTTGGTTCGCTGACCGCGCTGCCGGTGATTGAAACCCAGGCCAATGACGTGTCGGCCTATATTCCGACCAATGTGATCTCGATCACCGATGGCCAGATTTTCCTTGAGACCAACCTGTTCTTCCAGGGCATCCGCCCGGCCGTGAACGTGGGTCTGTCGGTGTCCCGCGTTGGTTCGTCGGCCCAGATCAAGGCGATGAAGCAGGTTGCCGGTTCGCTCAAGGGCGAGCTGTCCCAGTACCGCGAAATGGCGGCTTTCGCCCAGTTCGGCTCCGACCTTGACGCTGCGACCCAGCGTTTGCTCAACCGTGGTGCGCGTCTGACCGAGCTGCTCAAGCAGCCTCAGTTCAGCCCGCTCAAGACCGAAGAGCAGGTGGCGGTGATTTTTGCCGGCGCCAACGGTTACCTGGACTCGATCCCGGTCAACAAGGTGAGCGATTTCGAGCAGACCGTATTGAGCGCGATGCGCTCCAAATACTCGTCCATCCTGTCGACCATCGCCACCGAGAAGGCTCTGAGCGACGATACTCGCAGCCAGCTCAAGTCCGCTCTTGACGAGATCAAGAAGACCTACGCGGCTTAAGCCCTGAAGGAGACGACAGGCCATGCCGTCGCTAAAGGACCTAAAGAACAGGATCGACTCGGTCAGATCGACCCAGAAGATCACCAAGGCCATGCAGATGGTCGCGGCGGCCAAGCTCCGTCGCGCCCAGGAAGCTGCGGAGGCCGCACGCCCCTATGCTGAACGCATGGGTAAGGTGCTGGCCGCGTTGGGCGCGGTCTATGATGGACAGGAAAATGCCCCGGCCCTGCTGGGCGGTACCGGCAAGGACCAGGTTCACCTGCTGGTGGTTGCCACCGGTGAGCGCGGTCTGGCGGGTGGGTTCAACTCGTCCATCGCCCGCTTGGCCCGCGATCACGCGCAAAAGCTGATCAGCCAGGGCAAAACGGTCAAGATCCTGACCGTTGGCCGCAAGGGCCATGACATCCTGCGCCGGCAGTATCCCGAACTGATCGTGGATACTTTCAACTTCCGCGAAGTCCGTCAGGTCGGCTTCACCCAGGCCCAGCAGGTCGCCGACAAGGTGCTTGAGCTGTTCGCCGCTGGTGAGTTTGACGTGGCAACGCTGTACTTTGCCAAGTTCGGTTCGGTGATCAGCCAGGTGCCAACGGCCCATCAGCTGATTCCGGCCAAGCTGGAAAAGCTGGAAGCCGAAGGCGACGTCAATGCGCCATCGGTCCCTTACGAATATGAGCCGAGCGAAGAAGCCATCGTCGAGGACCTGTTGCCGCGCAACATCTCGGTGCAGGTGCTGCGCGCGCTCCTCGAAAACAGTGCTTCGTTCTACGGTGCGCAGATGTCCGCAATGGACAATGCAACCCGAAACGCAGGCGAAATGATCAACAAGCTGCAGCTGAGCTACAACCGTCAGCGGCAAGCCCAGATCACCAAAGAACTTATCGAAATCATTTCGGGCGCGGAAGCGCTCTAACCCATCAGCGAGGACGAACAAATGGCAGAAAAGAAGGCCGGTCGCGTTTCGCAGGTCATTGGCGCCGTCGTTGACGTGGTGTTCGACGATCACCTGCCCGCCATCCTGAACGCGCTTGAAACCACCAATAATGGTCAGCGCCTGGTGCTCGAAGTAGCCCAGCATCTTGGTGAGAATGCCGTGCGCACCATCGCCATGGACACCACCGAAGGCCTCGTGCGCGGCGCCGAAGTGACCGATCTGGGCACCGCAATTTCGATTCCGGTTGGCGAAGCGACCCTCGGGCGCATCATGAATGTGATCGGCGAGCCGATCGATGAGGCGGGCCCGATTGCTGGTGAAGCGATCCGCGAAATTCACCAGGAAGCTCCGAACTTTGCCGATCAGAACCCCGAAAGTGAGGTTCTGGTGACCGGCATCAAGGTGGTGGACATGATCGCCCCTTATGCTCGTGGCGGTAAAGTTGGCCTGATGGGCGGCGCCGGCGTGGGCAAGACCGTTCTGATCCAGGAACTGATCAACAACGTCGCCAAGGCTCATGGTGGTTACTCGGTGTTCGCCGGCGTTGGTGAACGCACTCGCGAGGGCAATGACCTCTACCACGAAATGATCGAATCGGGCGTGAACAAGGACCCCAAGGAAAATGGCGGCTCGGCTGCTGGCTCCAAGGCAGCTTTGGTGTTCGGCCAGATGAACGAGCCCCCGGGTGCGCGTGCCCGCGTGGCGCTGACCGGTCTGACGATCGCCGAGAACTTCCGCGACAAGGGTCAGGACGTGCTGTTCTTTGTGGACAACATCTTCCGCTTCACCCAGGCGGGCGCTGAAATGTCGGCACTGCTGGGTCGCATTCCTTCCGCCGTGGGTTACCAGCCGACCCTGGCGACGGACATGGGTGCAATGCAGGAACGCATCACCACCACCAACAAGGGCTCGATTACCTCGGTGCAGGCCGTGTATGTGCCCGCTGACGACTTGACCGACCCGGCCCCGGCAACCTCGTTTGCCCACTTTGACGCCGTGACGGTGTTGAACCGTGCGATTTCGGAAAAGGGCATCTATCCTGCCGTGGATCCGCTGGCCTCAAACTCGCGCATTCTCGATCCGCACGTGGTTGGCGAGGAGCACTACCAGGTCGCCCGCGACGTGCAGGCGATCCTGCAGAAATACAAGGCGCTGCAGGACATCATCGCGATCCTGGGCATGGACGAGCTTTCTGAAGAGGACAAGCTGACCGTGGCCCGCGCCCGCAAGATCGAGCGCTTCATGAGCCAGCCCTTCGACGTGGCTGAAGTGTTCACCGGTTCGCCCGGCGTGTTCGTGTCGCTCGAAGACACCATCAAGGGCTTCAAGGGCCTGGTGGCTGGTGAGTACGATCACCTGCCCGAGGCAGCCTTCTACATGGTGGGCACGATTGACGATGCCGTTGCCAAGGCACAGAAGCTGGCCGCTCAGGCTGCCTAAGTTCGGATCGGGCCGCTTCGGCGGCCCGCCTCGTCATGGGGCCCGGATGAAAATTCGGGCTTTAATGCCAAAGGACCAAAAGAATGGCTGAAGGCCTCAAGATCGAGATCGTGTCGCCCGAGCGGCTGGTGCTGTCGGAAACTGTCACATCGGTTACCGTGCCCGGAACCGAGGGTTATTTCACCGTGATGAACGATCACGCGCCGTTCATGACGACGCTGAAGCCCGGCTTCATCACCGTGACCAAGGACAGTGGCGCCGAAGTCTATTTCGTCAAGGGTGGCTTTGCCGATGTGTCGGCCGCTGGCCTGACCATTCTGGCCGAGCAGTCGGTGCCGTTCTCCGAGTTCGACCATGGTGACCTGCAGGCGCAGATCAAGGCAGCTGAGGAAGAACTGAGCCGGGCCGCAACGCCCGAAGACAAGTCCTATGCCCAGGAAGTGGTGTCGGCTTTGCTGAACCTGACCATCGAAGCCCAACATATCGATGGGGCGCACATTCATTAAGGACCTGGTGTCAGTTGAATAGTTCGCGGCCGTCCCGACTTTCGGGGCGGCCGTTTTGCTTCCGAATTGGGCAGCGCGCTCACTTGATGTGCAAGTAGTTGTAAAATAATAGCTTTTTCTCGCGGTATACGTCCGGTTAACCCTTGAGGCGCATTCTCATCGTCCAGTGCGGGACTCCGGACAGAAGTCCGGTTTAGCGGGGACGAGAACATGACCAAGCTTCTGGGCAATCTGCGCCTGACTTTCGCCATTTCCAGCCTGACAATCGGCGCCATCATCTTTGCCATTGCCGCGGTGCTGGCCAGCTTGTTCATCAGTCTTAGCGGCTCGGTTGAGAGAGACGCCACCAAGGCGCTGACCAACACGACGCGCATCGCCGCTCAGATCTTTCAAGTCAATCTGCCCAGCCTTGAGGTGACGGTGGGCGAGGGTGGCAATGTGGAAGCCCTGACGGCGAGGAACATGCCCCGGTTCCGCAATCACAATGTCATAGATGCGGTGGCGGGCGTGTCGGGGGCGCATGCGGCGGTTTATGTGCTCGACCCGGAGGTCGGGCCCGATTTCCTTGTCGGCAGCACCAGCCTGACCGATGCGGCGGGAGAGCGGCTGATGGAGATGCCGATCCAGGCCGGGACGCCGCTCTTCGAGACACTGAGCCAAAATCAGTCCACCCGCGGTGAAATGGCCCTGGACGGGCATGATCGCCTGGTGCGCTATGAACCGATCGCTACCGCGGAGGGCCTGGTCATCGGTGCCTTGATGGTGGTGGTGGACAAAGCGCCCTTCGAAGCCTTGCTATGGCAGACCATGATGGTTCTGGGGGGCACCAGCCTTGCTGCGGTGGCCGCCGTAGCCTTGGTTGCCCTGCTTGCGGCGCGTTACCTCACCCGTCCTATCCCCGACCTGGCCAGTTCCATGGATGCAATTGCCGAGGGCGATCTGGATGCCGTGGTGCCCTATACCGAGCGGCGCAATGAGATCGGGGCAATGGCCCGTGCCGTCGAGGTGTTTCGAGCCAATGGGCTCGAGAAGGCCGTGCTGGATGCGCAGGCCCGGCAGCACCTGGCGGAAGCCGCCGACCATACCGGACAATTGCAGGCCATATCGCGCAGCCAGATCGTGGTAGAGTTTGCCCTTGATGGCACGGTGCAGACGGCCAACGGAAATTTCCTCGATCTGCTGGGCTACCGCCTTGAGGATATCATTGGCCGGCCCAACGCCCTGTTCCTGTTCGACGCCGATCCGGACAGCGCTCAGTACAAGGCGTTCTGGCAGGACCTGGCCCAGGGTGCGTTCAAAAGTGGTGAATATCGGCGTCGCGGCCGAGATGGCAGGGAGGTCTGGATCCAGAGTACCTTTACGCCCATCAGTGACGCAGAGGGCGTGCCCTATAAGGTGGTGCAGTTTGCAACCGACGTCACGGCCCGCAAGCAATCGGTTGCTGCCATCGGGGCAGGCCTCAAGCAGCTGGCCGATGGGGACCTCACCAGCACGATCGCGATGCCCTTCCCGCCAGAGTTCGAAGACCTGCGTGTGGCACTCAACGGCACGATTGCCCGCTTCGGCGATGTGGTTGGCAAGTTGCGCATGACCACGCGTTCCTTGCGCACGGCCAGCGGTGAGTTGCTGAGCGGCGCCAACGACCTGTCCGAACGCACCACGCGGCAAGCGGCCACGATCGAAGAAACCTCGGCGGCCATGGAAGAACTGGCCGGCACCGTGGCCAGCAATGCCGATATGGCCGAGCAGGCTGCAGGAAAGGCGGAAACAGTGGCCAAGGCCGCGGCAGACAGCGGCACGGTCATGGGCGAGGCCAATGGCGCGATGGAGCGGATCACGCAATCCTCAGCCAAGATCTCCAATATTATCGGCATGATCGACGACATCGCCTTCCAGACCAATCTGCTGGCGCTCAATGCGTCGGTGGAAGCGGCGCGGGCGGGCGATGCCGGCAAGGGCTTTGCCGTGGTGGCCGTGGAAGTGCGGCGCCTGGCACAGAGTGCGGCGCAAGCGTCCTCAGAGGTAAAGGCACTGGTTGAAAAGAGCGCCGAGGAGGTCAAGGGCGGATCGGGCCTGGTCGCGGCAGCCGCTGACAAGCTCAAGGCCATGCTCGACGCGGTCAAGGAAAACAGCGAGTTGGTTCGCAACATTGCCCGGGCCAGCCGCGAGCAGGCTGCCTCGATCGAAGAGGTGAATTCGGCGGTGCGCACTCTGGATCAGATGACGCAGCACAATGCGGCGCTGGTTGAACAGACCAATGCCGTGATTGCGCAAACTGAAAGCCAGACGCAGACGCTCGATACCATCGTGGATGTCTTCAAGCTTGGTGATCCGGACGAGGCGATTGGCTCCGATGAGGGGCGCCGGGCGGCCTAGCTCAATCCAAGGCCGCGCTCACCAGGGCCCGCGCGTGCAGATCAGTGGTGTCATAGGTCGGCAGGGCGCTTGAACTGTCATCGATCAGCATGCCGATCTCGGTACAGCCCAGGATGACGGCCTGGGCGCCGCGTGCGGCCATGCGGTCGATAGCGGCCTGATAGGTGTGCCGCGATTCCTCGCGCACGATGCCCTTGCACAGCTCCTCGTAGATGATGCCGTTGAGATTGGTGTGGTCCACCTCCGGCACCAGGACATCGAGGCCGTGCGAGGCCAGGCGCTGCTTGTAGAAATCCATCTCCATCGTGAAGCGTGTGCCGAGCAGGCCCACTGTGTCATAGCCATCCCCGAGCAGGGCTGCGGCGGTCGGGTCGGCAATGTGGATGAAGGGAATATCGATCCCTTCGAGCATGATGTCGGCAACCACATGCATAGTGTTGGTGGCAAGGCCAAGCACGGCTGCGCCTGCCCGGACCAGACCCCGGGCTGCCGCATTCAACTGCCGGCCGGCGGCCTCCCATTCGCCAGCGGCCTGCATGGCCGCGATCGGCGCGAAGTCCAGCGAATGCATCAGGACCGGCGCTGAATGCAGGCCACCGAGCCGGTTGGCCGTTTCCTGGTTGAGGATGCGATAGTAGTGGGCGCTGGATTCCCAGCTCATGCCGCCGATCAGGCCGATCGTTTTCATGGGTCTCAAACGTGCGTGAAGCGTTGCGGAATGTCGCGGAAGGCTTCCACGACCTTTTCATAGGCAGAGCGTTTGAACGGCACGATCAGGCTGGGCGCGCGGCTCAGCTTCTCCCAGCGCCAGGCGTTGAACTCCGCCTCATGCTTGCCGCCGGCCGGTTCGGCCACGTCGATCTCATCGTCCGGACCGGTGAAGGCAAAGGCAAACCAGCGTTGGCGCTGGCCGCGATACTTGCCGCCCCAGGCCTTGCCCAGCGCCTCGTCGGGCAAGTCGTAAAAAATCCATTCCGGTGCCTCGGCCAGCAGGCTCACCGAGGTCATGTTGGTCTCTTCGTACAACTCCCTCAGGGCCGCCTTGAGCGGGTCCTCGCCCTTGTCGATGCCGCCTTGCGGCATTTGCCAGGCCGAACCATGTTCGGCGGACTGATCAGGGTCGCCGGCCGCCTTGCGATGGCCGAGGAACACATTGCCATGGGCGTTGAACACGGCAATGCCCACGCAGTCACGGTAAGGCAGGGATTCTCGATCCGGGGTCTTGGACGTCATGGCTCGCTCAACTGCTTGGCACTGCATCCGGTTCGTAGCGACAGGATCCGGCGACAGTGCTACTTCATCAAAGCGCTGGCGGGAACCAGCGCTATTCCCTTGGCATCCAGTTCGCGGGACCATTCGGCCACCGCCTGCACCGATATGGGCAGTGCACTGACAATACCAAGCGCGCTGCCGCTATCCATCGCTTCTGCCTCAAGGCTGGCAAGTGCTGAGAGAATAGATGCTCGGGCTGGGCTGGAATCGATCACCCGGCCGGCCCGGGCAAAAGGCACGCGATTGGCGCCGGCCATCTGGGCGGCGACCGAACGATTGGATGAACCATCATCGAGATAGCCCAAACCGCGGGCACCAAGCTCTTCCATGATCGGCGCCATGTCCGTGGCGGAGGCAGTAAAGCGGGCGCCCATATTGTTGATGACCCCGAAATAGCCGCCGAAGCGCGCCATGAGCCAGAACAGCTTTTCCAGGTTCTCGCGCGGTGTATCGCCGGTTAGCATGGTATGGGGTCCGGGATCGTTTTGCGGATAATCGAAGGGCTCGAGGGGGATTTCGAGCATGACCTCGTGCCCGGCAGTGCGCGCTGCGGCCACCGTGGTGGGGAGCGAGCGTCCATAGGGCGCAAAGCCGAGTGTCACCTCCTGCGGGAGCTGGTCGATAGTATCGAGCGAGCCCTGCTCGTTGATCCCGAGCCCGGTGACGACAATGGCGATCATGGGCTGATTGGCCGCGAGTGCCGGCCCAGGCGCCCGGCGATAGGCCATAAATGGGGTCAACCCGGTCCCGGACATGCGGGGGATGGCGCCATGGGACGTTTCTTCGCTGAGATCTGGCAGGATGCCAAAACCACCGGGCCTCGGACCGGTCAATGGGGCCTCATCACCTGGCGCTGGCAGCGCCATGATCGAGCCGTCGGCCGGATATTGGCCCGGATCGACGGTTATCGTGGCGGGTCCGGCCGCCGCGCTCCGGGCAATTGTGTTGCCGTCGCGGGTCGAGGTGATGGCCACTTCCTGGCTCGGCCGCCCGCCGTCCGGGTCCTCGACCAGCACCAGGCGCAGGGCAACGCCGCCAAGGATAACGAGAATCACTATGAACAGCAGGCGGGCGAGCGGGAAGTGGAACTTGGCCGCCTTTTCCCGTCTCTGGCGCCGGCGCCCGGTGAGCGGTGTGGACAGATCGTTGGCCATTGGCGCTTCACTCATCCCCAGCTGGATTCCGGCCCCGTCGCGTTCCCAAACCGCAGGACCATCGCCACGCTTCTGGCGGGTGCTCCATGCGGGATGCGGCGCGAATCAGCTTGGCCGCATCCCCAGTCTAGCATGGCGCCGGATCACTCGGCGCTGGGCGGATAGGCGGGGTCGGTTTCCTCGCCCTTGATCAGCCGGATGGCATATTGCAGCTGCGTGTCTTCCGACTTGTCGGAAGGAACATATACCGAGGACCCGACGCTGGCCTCTTCCTGACCCTCTACGGTGATGTGGCCGTCCAGGCCTGCCTCGCCGATGATCTCATCGCGGCCCTGGAACTCTTCGGGCACCACCTGACGAACTTCGATGTCGGGAGTGATGCCGAGCGCCTGGATGGAGCGATTATTGGGCGTATAGTAGCGAGCCGTGGTCAGTCGCATGGCGCCATCGGGACCCAGCGAAATGATCGACTGCACCGACCCCTTGCCGAAGGAGCGCGTGCCCACGAGGGTGGCACGCTTGTGATCCTGCAGGGCACCTGCGAGGATTTCGGAGGCCGAGGCCGAACCGCCATTGATCAGTACTACCAGCGGCACATCGGCGATGCGGGCATCGAGCGGATCGGGCGCCGCGTCGTAGCGGGCACTTTCGTTTTCCGAACGTCCGCGGGTCAGCACAACGGCTCCACGATTGAGGAAAGCGTCGGCGACATAGACGGATTGATCGACCAGACCGCCGGGATTGTTGCGCAAATCCAGGATGATGCCCTTGGGCGGTACGTTATCGCGCTCCTCGTAAATATCCTCGATAGCCCGCTCGATGCCGACAAAGGCCTGTTCTGAGAAACGCGCCAGGCGCAACACGGCGATATCGCCTTCGCCTTCGGTCTCGCCGCCTTCCATGCTCCAGCGCACGGCGCGCATGGAGATGATGCCGCGGGTCAGTTCGAACTCGAGCGGTTCGTCCACCCCCTCGCGGAGAACGGTGATCATGACCTGGGTACCCACTTCGCCGCGCATTTTTTCAACGGCCTCGTCCTGGGTCATGCCTTGAACCTGCTGGCCATCGATCTCGACGATCAGATCGTTGGAGAGAATACCGGCACGGGCGGCAGGGGTGTCGTCAATGGGCGAAACGACCTTGATCAGGCCTTCCTCCATGATGATTTCGACGCCCAGACCGCCAAACCGTCCAGAGGTATCCTCGCGCATATCGGCATATTCGATGGGCGGCAGATAGCCCGAATGCGGGTCGAGCGAGGTCAGCATGCCCTGAATGGCGGCGCGGATCAGTTCCTGTTCGTCCGGCGGATCGACATATTCGGCGCGGATCCGGTCGAAGATTTCACCGAACAGGTTGAGGTCGGCATAGATTTCCAGCGGATCGCGCGGCGCGGCCGCGCGCTCGGCGGCGGTCGGCTCGGCTTTCTCGCCGCTCGGATTGGGTTCGGCCGGTTCTTCAACGGGCACAGGATCGGCTGGCGCCTGAGCGATCAGTTGATCCTGAGCGATCAGCACGGTGGCGGGCACCAGCACGGCTGCGCCGAGGGCGGCAAGGCGAAGGGTGGTCAGGCGCATGGATTACTTATCCCGTCTGTTCTTGTCTGGCCCACCACCCGGCCGGGTCGAAAGGCTCGTTGTTTTCTCGCAGCTCAATATAGAGGGTCGGCTGGTCGTTTCCAGCATTGGTACTCACGGTTCGTCCAATTGTCCGTGATCCCATGGTTCCCAATGGTTCCCCCATTTGCACGAACTGACCAATATCGGCGGTGATATTGCCCAGACCTGCGAGCAGAGCGGTATAGCCGCCGCCAGTATTGAGAATGACGATCTGGCCATAATTGAGGTAGGGGCCTTTATAGAGGACCCAGCCATCGGCTGGGGCCAGCACCTGGGCTTCGGCCCGGGTGACGATGGATTGACCCTGGGCAATGCCACCGCGCCCGTCATTGGCGCCAAAGTCGACAACGGTTACCCCGTTGGCCGGCTGGGTAAGATAGCCGCGGGCTAGCGGAAAAGGCACGGCAGGCTGGCTGCGGGCCGAGTCGGCAAAGGCCAGTTCGATGGCTTCGGGCGATAGCTGGGGCAGGTCAGGATCAGTGGTGGCCGGAGCCGCCGTGGCACCAGCAGCCGCGCGCGCAGAGAGGGCGCCGATCAGCTCGCGCAGGGTGCTGGCGCGCTCCGCCAGGGCAACGGCTTCAGCCTCCTCGGCCTGGAGTTCGGCGCTCATCTGGGTGATGCCGGCCTTGCGTGCCGCGATCAGCGTGGCGATGCGCAACTGCTCTTCCTCGAGCACCTCGTGATTGGCCTTGAGGGTTTCTTCCTCCGCGAGGGCCGCGACCTTGATGTCGGTCAGGGCCTGAAGATCGGCCGCGACACTGTCGGCGCGATCGCGCAATTGCGGTAGGATTGACGCGATCAGCATGGCACCGCGCGCCGACCCCAGAGCATCACCGGGATCGACGATCAACGCTGGCGGCGGGTTGAGCGAGATGCGCTGCAGCGCTGCCAGCACATTGGAAATTTCCGTATCCGCCCCATCCAGTCGCCCGCGCACTTCGAGCTCACGTACAATCAATTCGGAGATGCGCTCCTCCACATCGGCGACCTCGATTTCGGCCAGCTTAACCCGCTGGGCCGCTGCGATCAGGGCCGCATTCTGCTGGGTCCGGTCACCTTCCATGGCCGCGATCTCGGCCTTGAGCGCGTCGATGCGCTCGCGGCTGAGTGACAAGGTCGCTTCGACTTCTTCAAGATCGGCAGCATTGTTGTCGGCCGGATCCGCAGTTTCGTCCGCAGGCGTATCCGGGTCATCGACAGGTGTCTGGGTGGCCGCTTCGCTGGCCGGGTCGAGCGCCAGCGACGGTCGGAGTTCTACCTCAGATGCCGCATCGGAAGCCGCGCCCGGCGCGGTGTCGGTCTGGGCCAAAAGGGGCCAGGCGATCACGCCGGTCATCAGCGCGCCCGCCAGCAATGCCTTGATACGATTTGCCGGCCGCAAAGGCATGGCGTCTCCAGAACAGGGGCACTAACCCCGAATCAATTGCGGGCACTCTAGCAAGCGCGCGGCAAACCGCCGGTTAACATTGCTTAACCATGCCGTGAGCGTTCAATCGCCGCGGTGGTAGGGGTGACCCGACAGAATCGTGGTAGCGCGATAGAGCTGCTCGGCCAGCATGATGCGTACGAGCTGGTGCGGCCAGACCATGGGCGAGAAGCTGACGACAAGGTCGGCGCTACGCACGAAATCGGGATCAATGCCGTCGGCGCCGCCGATGACGAAACCGACAGCGGGCCGTCCGTCATCGCGCCAGCGGCCGATCTGGCGCGCGAATTGTTCGGAGTTGATCGCCTTGCCGCGCTCGTCGAGCATGACCGTGATGCCGTCGGGCAAGGCGCTGCGCAGAGCCTTGGCTTCTTCGGCCTTGCGGGCGGTGGCCGAACCGGCACGCGATTCATTGATTTCGGTGACGTCGAACCCGGTCAGGGCCAACGGCTTGCCACTGGCGCCGGCGCGCTCAAGATAACGGGCCACAAGCTCGCGCTCTGGCCCGTTCTTCATCCGGCCGATGGCCGCAATTGCAATGCGCATCTGGTCAGAAGGCGCCTAGTGCTGATCCGCGGCGAAGTCGGCCTGCCACATCTTCTCGATGTTGTAGAACTCGCGCACTTCGGGTCGGAAGATGTGCAGGATCACATCGCCGGCATCCAGCAGAACCCAATCGCAATGCGGCAGGCCCTCGACGCGCGGCTTGCCATAGCCATTTTCGCGCAGGGCGTTGATGACCTGATCGGCAACGGCGCCGACATGGCGCTGGGACCGGCCGGAGGTGACAATCATGTGGTCGGCCAGCGACGACTTGCCGGCAATGTCCACCGAGACCGTTTCTTCGGCCTTGGCGTCATCCAGCGTATCGAGAATGAGGTCGATCAGGGGTTTTTGCGCACCGGCCATGGCGGCGGGGGTGGCGGGGGCAGTGTTTTCGGGCAGTGCGGCCATCAGAAACGGCCTTCTGCCCATGCGAGTGCATGGGTCATGCGAGAGATGAGCATCCTTGGTTGTTGATCGGAATGTTGCGGCGTCGTGAAAACGGCAAGCCGTCTGTTCCTGTTCCGGTGACAATGATCACACTTGTTCCTGAATATGCGCTTTTATCGCGCATTTCGCAAGATCGGGGCGCCTCACAAGCTTAAGGCGCGCTTCGTGACGCCCGTATGGCAGAGGACGAGAGACCGGATTGCCGGCCTTGAAGGTAGATCCAGGCTGGCGCCCGGCACTGGGCCAGCAGTGTGGCGTCGGTCTCGTCGATCTGGGCGTAGTCGAAGGTGGCCGCCGCGCGCGAGGCCAGGGCGCGGCGGGAGGCGCCCGGGCGCACGTAAACGGCAATAGGCACGCGGGTGGCCATATCGCGCCAGCGCTGCCAGCGGTGAAAATCAGCCAGGCTGTCGGCGCCCATGATCCAGACGAAGCGCCGGTCGGGCAAGGTCGTGGTGAGAAACTCGATGGTCTGCCAGCTATAGGAAAAGCCGCGCTGGGCCTCGAAGCCGGTCACCCGGACGCGCGGATCGGTGACAAAAGCCCGTGCCGCCCGGACACGGCTTTCAAGTGAAGGCAGGCCGGAATTGTCCTTGAGCGGATTGCCCGGCGTCACCAGCACCCACAAGGCGTGCAGGTCCAGCCGGCGCAGGGTTTCTTCCATGACGAGGCGATGCCCCTCATGCATGGGATTGAAGCTGCCGCCGAACAGCCCGATGCGCATGCCCGGCGCGGAGGGTGGAATTTCGGTGATGCCGGGTATGCGAAGGGGTGTGCGCAGGGTCAAAAGTCAGGGCCTCGTCTGCCCGTTGCCGCGCACGCGATATTTGAAACTGGTGAGCTGTTCGACGCCCACCGGCCCGCGGGCATGCATCTTGCCGGTGGCAATGCCGATCTCGCCACCGAAACCGAACTCGCCGCCATCGGCGAACTGGGTCGAGGCGTTGTGCACAAGGATGGCGCTGTCGATTTCGTTGAAGAATTTTTCGACCGCTTCGGGGTCCTCTGTGATGATCGCTTCGGTATGATGGCTCGAATAGTGTTCGATATGGACGATGGCGGCTTCGATATTGTCGACCACTTTCACCGAAATGATGGCGTCTTCATATTCGGTCTGCCAGTCCTTTTCCGTGGCCTGGGTCGCCTCGGGGATCATCGATAACACCGTTTGGTCACCCCGGATTTCGCAGCCCTTTGCCACCAGAGCATCGATGATGGGCTTCAAGTGTGTGCCGACCACATCCTTATGGACGAGCAGGGTTTCGGCAGCACCGCAAATGCCGGTGCGGCGCATCTTGGCATTGAGGGTGACGCTGACGGCCTTGTCGAGATCGGCGCTTTTGTCGATATAGACGTGGACCAGTCCTTCCAGATGCGCAAAGACCGGTACCCGGGCCTCGGCCTGCACGCGCGCCACCAGCGTCTTGCCGCCGCGCGGCACGATGACGTCGATATTGCCATCCAGGCCCTTGAGCATTTCCCCAACGGCGGCGCGGTCGGTGGTGGGCACCAGTTGCACGCATTCGACCGGCAGGCCTGCCAGATGGAGGCCGTCGAGCAGGCAATCGACAATAGCCCGGCTGGAATGAAAGCTGTCGCTGCCACCGCGCAGGATGACGGCATTGCCCGACTTGACGCAAAGCGCGCCGGCGTCAGCAGTCACATTGGGACGCGATTCAAAGATCACGCCGATGACCCCGAGCGGCGTGCGGACGCGTTCAATGTGAAGGCCGTTGGGCCGATCCCATTCGGAAATCACCGTGCCAACGGGATCGGGCAGGTCAGCAATGATCCTGACGGCCTCGATGATGCCGTCGATGCGCGCATCGGTCAGCAGCAGCCGGTCGAGAAAGGCCTTCGAAATGCCCTTCTTTTCGGCGGCTTCCATATCCAGCGCATTGGCGGCCAGGATCTTCTTGCGATGCGCATTGATGGCGCCGGCCGCGGTCAGCAGGGCGGTCCGCTTCTGCTCGGGTGTCGCGATCTTGAGCGCGCTGGCGCCAATGCGCGCATTGCGCCCGATTTCGGCCATCAGGGCCGCAATATCGGTGGTGGTGGCTTCAGCCAGGCTCATGGTTGGCCTCCAGATGCGGTTTGGTTTCACTGTCGCCGCGCGCGCCGGTGAGCACGAGATTGTCGCGATGCACCATGGCGCCACGATTGCCCGACCCCAAAAGTTCAATCACCGCTTCGCTATGCTTGCCAATGACCAGGCGGGCATCTTCGCTGTCAAAGCTGACCAGGCCCCGGGCGATCTCCTGGCCATCAGGGCCCAGGACAGCAATTGTATCGCCCCGCTCAAAATCGCCGGTGATCTGGGTGACGCCGACCGGCAGCAGCGACTTGCCCAGGCTGAGCGCGCGCGCTGCGCCGGCATCGACGCGGACAGTGCCGGCGATAGCCAACGTCCCCATGATCCAGCGTTTTCGCGACTGGGCGCGGGTCGTTGCAGGCTCGAACAGGGTATGCGGACCACCTTCGATCAGGCGGGCCAGCGGGTGGTCCTCGGTCCCCTTGGCAATGATCATGGCTGTTCCGGCCTGGGTGGCGATCTTGCCGGCCTCGATCTTGGTGGTCATGCCGCCGCGCGAGAGATGGCTGGCTGCGCCACCGGCCATGGCTTCAATCGCCGGGGTGATCGCCTCGACCACGGGCAGATGGCGGGCGTCGGGATCCCTGGCAGGCGGCGCAGTGTAAAGGCCGTCGACATCGGAGAGTAGCACCAGCAAGTCAGCCTCGATCATGGTGGCGACGCGAGCCGAAAGCCGGTCATTGTCGCCATAGCGAATTTCGGCCGTGGCGACGCTGTCATTCTCGTTGATGATGGGAATGGCGCCCAGGCCAAGCAGCGTCTGGATCGTGGTGCGCGCATTGAGATAGTAGCGCCGCTCTTCGGTGATATTGGGCGTGATCAGGATTTGCCCGGTGACGATGCCGTGCTGGCCCAACGCCTCGGCCCAGGCCTGAGAAAGGGCAATCTGGCCCGCGCTGGCGGCAGCCTGGGACTGTTCGAGCGTCAACGACAGGGCGGAGAGGCCAAGCAGGCTGCGGCCCAACGCGATGGCCCCGGAGGAAACGATGACTATCTCCCGGCCTGCCGCCTTCAATCCGGCGACATCCTGGGCCAGGCCGGCCAGCCAATCGGCGCGTAGCCTGCCGGTCCTGTCGACCAGCAGGGCCGAGCCGATCTTGATCGTGATGCGGCGATATTTGGCAAGGGGACAAGTCACGCTCACGGCGTCCATTTCTCTTCGGTCTTGCGGCGTTCGGCTTGTTCTTTTTCGGCCTTCTCGGCATCGAGAACATTGAGCACGTCGTAGAGGACCTGTTCGACACCCTGACCAGTGGCGCCGGAAACCAGTCGAATTTCGCCTTTCGACACTTTCTTCAGCGCCTTGACCTTGGCTTTGAGCTCGTCAGGTGTGAGCGCGTCGACCTTGTTGAGGACCACGATCTCAGGCTTGTCGGCCAAGACATCGGCATAGGCAGCCAGTTCGTATCGCACCGCGTCATAGGTATGGGCGACATCCTCATTGGTGCCGTCGATCAGGTGAATGAGCACGCCGCAACGCTCAATATGCCCCAGGAAGCGATCACCAATGCCGATACCCTCGCTGGCGCCTTCGATCAGGCCGGGAATGTCGGCCAGCACGAATTCGCGTTCGCCGATCCGCACGACACCCAGGTTCGGGTGCAGCGTGGTGAAGGGATAGTCGGCAATCTTGGGCTTGGCAGCGGAAACGGCGGAGAGAAAGGTGGACTTTCCGGCATTGGGCTGGCCCACCAGGCCCGCATCGGCGATCAGTTTCAGCCGGAGCCAGATGCCTTTTTCAACACCCTCCTGACCGGGATTTGCCCGGCGCGGCGCCTGGTTGGAACTGGTCTTGAAATAGGCATTGCCAAAGCCGCCATTGCCGCCCTTGAGCAGCACGATGCGTTGGCCGACTTCAGTGAAGTCGGCGATCAGGGTTTCCTGGTCCTCTTCGAAGATCTGGGTGCCCACCGGTACGCGCAGCACCACGTCTTCGCCATCGGCACCAGTGCGGTTCTTGCCCATGCCATGTACGCCCGTGCCCGCGCGGAAATGCTGCTGGTAGCGAAAGTCGATCAGCGTGTTGAGGCCATCGGCGCATTCAGCGATCACATCGCCGCCGCGACCGCCATTGCCGCCATCGGGACCGCCGAACTCGACGAATTTTTCGCGCAGAAAGCTGACGGCGCCAGCGCCGCCGGATCCGGATTTTATGTAGACCTTGGCCTGGTCGAGAAACTTCATGCCTTGCTTGTGCCTTCCAGCACCTGGTCTGTCGCGCTTGCCGCCTGAGAGGCGGCTGGCCAGCGTTGCTGGAAACGCGCGCGTGTCAATTGGGTGTCGATATGCTCCAGCTCGGCGCCGCGCGCAAGGCAGAGCAGGACAGAACGGCCCGTTTCGGTAAATCCAAGCTGGCGTTGAATGGCCAGTGAAGCCGTGTTGAAATGGAAAACACCGGAGTGGATGGCCGCGGCCTCGCTCACCTTGAAGAACCAGCGGACCGCCGCAAATGCGGCTTCGGTCATGATACCACGACCCCAATGCGGCTTGCCCAGCCAGTAGCCGAGAATGGCATGGCCGCCCTGGGGCTGAAAGCCGATATGTCCAACATAGCCTGTGCCCGCCAACTCAATGGAAAAGCTGGTCTGGTTGGGTGCCTGGCTGGTCTGCTGGGTTGCAAGCCAGGCCTGTGCATCACTGAGGTGATAGGGGAAGGGAACGCGCGCCAGATTGCCGGCGACCTCGATGTCGTTGAGGTAGCGCGCTATGGGCTCGGCATCGCCCATTTGGGGCGTGCGCAGGATCAGCCGCTCCGTCATCAAGGTGGGGGTCATGCCTGCCCCTCCATGACCTTGAGGGGGAGGCCGATCGTGGTGGCCGCCTGGAGCGCCCCAACGGCCGCCTCTGACGCAATACTCTGCCCCCAATGAACCTGGCCAAGCCGGTAGCCCAGCGCCCTCGGTTTATCGTCGTGGACATTGAGTCCGATCATCGCTTCTCCTCCTGACCAATCCAGCGCTCACGCGTCAGCCGGGTCAACACATGGGGCACATTGTGTTGCAAGGCATGAGAAAACCGCATGTCCCGCCCCACCTCCACGAAGCCCAGCTTGGACTTGACGCGAAGGGATGGGTGATTGTCGTGATGGGCGCTGGCCGAAATATGGCCGCTATCGCTGGAGGAGAAGTACCAGTTTATGACCGCATGTGCGGCTTCTGACGCATAACCCCTGCCCCAATACGGCCGCGCGATCCAGAACCCCAGTTCGTGATGGAGCGCGATGCAGCCGATCAATCCGCGTCCGGGCAGGTCGATAATGAACATGGATTTGTCCGGCCCGTTCTGCGGCGCAAGCCGCAGCCAGTCATTGGCCATGGCCAGGGTAAATGGGAAAGGCAGGGGTGTCAGCCAGCGGGCGACGGCAAAGTCGCTCACGCCAAGGGCGAAGTGGGGAGCATCGCCAAGTTGGGCCGGCCGGAGTACGAGGCGGGATGTGCAAAGTTCGATCATCTTTGGTCAAACTCCAGCCGCATCTGCATGACCTTGCGGCCGACCAGCGTACCGCTTGTGTCGATATCTTCGCCAACCTCGAGAAAGCCGAGTTTCTTGAGCACCTTGCGAGAACCATGATTGTCAAGAAGAACGCGTGAGCGCAGCCCCGCTGCGCCTGCTGTGCGTGCCGCTGCTACGACCGCCAGACCAGCCTCGGTCGCGAAGCCGTTGCCCCAGTGGCGTTCGCCCAGCCAATAGCCCAATTCCGGCAGGCGGCCAGGCAGCATGTGCAGGCCCATCACACCGATGAAGCCACCATCGTGCTCAATGGCCCAGGCATATTCGCTGTCGCCCCGCGCGATGGTTTCCACAAAGAAGCGGCCATCGCTTTCGCCATAGGGATAGGGCAGGCGCGACAACACCGCATGAATGGCTTTGTTATTGGCCAATACGGCCATTTCCGGAACATGAGCCAGTGTCGGTGCGGCCAGCACAAGACGCGCGGTGCGAATTGCGGTGGGCAGGCGGTCCTTGAGGGCGGTCGCGACGATGGTCATTTGCAGATGCTCCGGAAAGAAAAAGGGGAACCGGCGGACCAGTTCCCCTTGCATCTGCTTTGTTTTTTCAAACGCGGCGCCGGGGAACTGGTCTCCGGCGGGTTTGACAGGCCTGCCGGGTTATTCGGCGGCCTCTGCCGGGACGACGGACACGTGTACTTTGGAGTTCGCACGGGTGCGGAACGCCACGGTGCCATCGACCAGAGCGAAAATGGTGTGATCCTTGCCCAGGCCGACGCCGGTGCCCGGAGCCCACTTGGTGCCGCGCTGACGCACGATGATGTTGCCGGCGATGACAGCTTCACCACCGAACTTCTTGACGCCGAGACGACGGCCAGCGGTATCGCGACCGTTGCGGGATGAACCGCCTGCTTTCTTATGTGCCATGGTTCTTTGTCCTTATTCCTTAGTCGGCCTTGGCGCGGGGCGCCTTGCCGGCGATGAGATCCTTGGCCTGCGCGATCCACTCTTCGCGTTCGATGCGGCCCTTGAAGTTCAGCTCTTCGTCGAACTTGGCCACGTCTTCGGCAGTCCAGTCGGCAATCTGCTTGAGGCTGGTGATGCCGGCGGCAGCCAGCTTCTTTTCCAGTGCGGGGCCAACGCCACCGATCAGCTTGACGTCATCCTTAAACTCGGCGGCCGGCGCGGTCTCTGCCTTGGGGGCGGCCTTGGCTTCAGCCTTCTTGGCCGGCTTTTCAGCAACGGCTTCGGTCTTGTCGGCCTTGGCTGCGGCCTTCACCGAGGGCTTCTTGCCGCCGGTCAGAATCTCAGTGATCCGAACGGTCGAGAGCAGCTGGCGGTGGCCATTGCGGCGACGCGAATTGTGGCGGCGGCGCTTCTTGAAGATGATAACGGTCTTCTGCTTCTTGGTCTCAAGCAACTCGGCCGCAACAAGTGCGCCTTCCACCAGCGGGGCGCCAACGGTGTCGCCAACCATGAGGACCTGGTCGAAGGTGACGATGTCACCTGCTTCAGCATCGAGCTTTTCGATCTTGATGACGTCGTCGGCAGCAACCTTGTACTGCTTTCCGCCCGTCTTAATAACGGCAAAAGTCATGTCGTCTGCCACGTGAGTTGTCACGTGGTCCCTTTTCTGTCGCGCTCTGCGGCGCCGCGGTTGCATGCCTATTCCGCGGGCTTTTCGGATGGTCTGGGCCGATAATCGGCCGGCAGCCTCGAGCAGCGTTTTCAAACAAAAACCAGCGCACCGGACGGACCGGCGCGCAGATTGGGTGGCTTATCGGGGCAAAAACCCCAAGAGTCAAGCCGCTTGCTTGGCGCCTGGGGGCTGGTTCAGGCCCGGTTCGGATACCAGTTGCGCAACCGCACTTCGACGCCCGCATCCACATCGGTTTCCAGCGGGCCGAGATCGCTTTCGCCATAATGGTAGGGATAAATGATGGCCGGCTTGAAGGTGTTGATGGCCTCGACCGCCTGATCCGGCGTCATGGTATAGGGCAGGTTCATGGGCAGGAACGCGACGGCAATGTCAGTCAGCCCCAGCATGTCCTCGGTCGGTTCGGTGTCCCCGGCAATATAGACTTGGCTGCCCCCGAAGCTCAGCACATAGCCATTGCCGACCCCCACGGGGTGATAATTCATGCGGTCGTCGGTGACGTTGTGCGCAGCAATGGCGCGGACCGCAATATCGAGAATGGTGCCATCTTCGCCATTCGCCATGGCCGTGGCATTGGCCTTCAGGCCCTCGGGCAATTTGGCGTGCACATCGGCATTGGTGATCAGCGGGGCATCTCCGGCAATGGCTTCGAGCGTGGGCACATCGAAATGGTCGCCATGGCCGTGGGTGATCAGGATGGCCGACGGCGCTGGCAGGGCGGCATAGCGTTCAGCGCCCCCGACAGGGTCAACATAGATCGCCTTGCCATCGAATTCGAGCACGAGGCTGGCGTGATCGACAGGGTGGATCACCAATTCGCCTGCGCTGGTGGTGAGCGTGTCGGCCATGGGCATCTCCTGGGCGTGAGCCGTAGCGGCGGTGAGATTGGCTGCAATGCCGGCCAGGGGCAAGCCAGCCATGCCGGCAACGACGGTACGGCGCGTGACCATGTTTCAGTCTCCCGTTGGGTCTCAATAGCACGAACACTAACGGGGCAATGCGGCACCGGATTGCGCTGCACGCAATTGTGAGCTGTTCCAGGAGGCAGATTTGTCATGAGGTGTACGCACAAGGGGTGTTGCAGGCATGACAAGGCTATGTCATAAGCCGCCCCGTATCGACCAGCCGCGCCCCTTGTCGGGCGTTTCGATCTCGCGGAGAGATGGCAGAGCGGTTGAATGCACCGCACTCGAAATGCGGCATAGGGGCAACTCTATCGGGGGTTCGAATCCCTCTCTCTCCGCCATTCGTCCCGAGAACCTGAGTTTTCCTGGGATCTCAGCATTTTCAATAGCTTGCGCTTCTCGCTGTTCCACCGAACTGTTACAGTGGAGCCATGAAAGATATGCCCAAGCACCCCCGCTTAATGAAGCGCGGAAACACCTATTGGCACCGCGCGTCCATCCCCGCCGACATCCGGTCCACGTACCCGAAAACCGAAGAGACCTTCTCGCTCGGGACCAAGGAGCCGCAAGAGGCCCTGATCAGGGTCCGTCGTGCCGCCACTGAGGTGGACCAGCGGTTCGCGGTTCACCGGCGTCAGCAAGCACTTCTGGGCAGCTCCCCCATTGCCGAGCTCACAAAGACCCATCTCGCTCGTATTGAGGAGCTCTACTATAGCCACCTGTTGGACGAGGATGAGCAGGTCAGGCTCGAAGGCTTCTACGAGCCAGGAGAGCCGCTTCCAAACGCCCCCGTGCCCAGCTTTGAGGAGTACACCGCTGGGGTGAGCGAGTTCAGCGGTGACGCCCGCCACATGCTAGCAAGGGGCAAGGGAGACGAGTTTTATCGGCAAGAGGTCGAAGAGGTCCTCACATGGAACGGGCTGGGTGTGCGCCTGGATGAGCAGTCTCCGAGCTGGAAGCTGGCCATCCGTGCCATCCAGTCCGCCATCGTCCGCGCCGATGCTGCCATTGCGGCTCGCAATGCCGGTGATGTGGTCGCGACCCCTGAGGTTTCGACACCAACAGCTCCCTCAGCCGAGGGGCGAAGCGGACTGCTCGCTTCGGTGGTCCGGGACGACTGGATTGCCGAGAAGGCTAAGTCCACCTGGGTGCCCAAGACCAAACATGAGCACTCCGTCTGGTCACAGCACTTCCTTGACCTCGTTGGTGACCGGCCCATCGGGTCCTATGGCAAGGCCGATGGTCGCACTTTCAAGCTGGCCTTGCAGAAGTTGCCACCGAATTGGGTCAAGCACCAGGCTCTTCGTGATCTATCCTTCCGGGAAGCTTCAGAGAAGGCGGCTGAGCTGGGCTTGCCGTCGATGTCCGACACCAACATCAACAAGATCATTGGTTTTGTAGCTGCCTTTTGGAACTGGGCAGCGGAGAATTACGACGAGGTTACAGGCAACCCATTCGAGCGGCTCAAGATCAAGGTCCGGGGGAACGCGCGCGATGATCGGGACCCCTTTAGTCCAGATCAGCTAACGGCGATCTTCAACGCTCCGGTCTACACCGGGTGCTTGTCCGAGCGGCATTGGGCACAGCCCGGCGATCTCGTGCTTCGTGACAGCGGTCGCTATTGGGTGCCGCTGATCAGCCTCTTCTCAGGCGCCCGCATGGGCGAAATCATCCAGCTCCGGGTTGAGGACGTAAAGCACGAAGGCAGCGTGCTCCACTTCTCGGTGGTTGACGAAGGGGAAGACCAGCGCCTCAAGACCAGCACGTCCCGGCGTCGCATCCCCATCCATCCCACGCTGCTGGAGCTAGGCTTGGAGAGGCTCGTCGAGCGGCGGCGGAAGGAAGGGGCAGTCCGGCTATTCCCCGACCTCCCCATGGGCGAAGACGGCTACTACTCGTCACCGTTCTCTAAGTACTTTGGCCGGTTCCTAAAGGCCAGCGGCGCGGAAGCGGCCAAGACCTCGTTCCATAGCTTCCGGCACAGCTTCGAGGACGCCTGCCGAAACGTTGATGTGCCGTTCGAGGTAATGAACGCGCTGCAGGGCCACGGAGAGAGCGGAATGGCCAAGCGTTATGGCAAGGGCTACGTGTTGCAGCACCTGGAAAAGTGGGTTCGCCAGATCAAGTATGATGGCTTGGACCTGTCGCACCTCAGGCAAGGCCTATGAGGCGCACGGCGTTTTACTTGGGAGAGCCACCTTGGACAAAGCCGGAGATGATTGCGGTATGATCGCCAGTGTTCCTATTGCGCTCCTTGATCCGAGCCTGCATAGCCAGTTGCGCCTTCTTGAACCGACCCGGGCGCAAGTCAGAGAGCTGCTGCCGTGCTTGTGCTACTGCCTTCCTAGTCCGGAATAGGTCGCCCTGAAGGGCGTATTTCCTGGTCGGGTTATCAGCAACCGCTAAAGCCCGTTCGACATCATTGAGCTTCTTTAGCATCGCGCGTAGGTAGCCTCGTACCGCGCGTTCCTTTGCCTCGCGTTCCTGCTCCCAGGCTTTGCGCCAAGGCTTAACCTTCATTGGCCCCTTCCCCTCCTAGTCCTGTGCCGGTCGGAAGCTGTGCCCGCAACGCCTCATAGAGCTGCCCTGGACCCAGCAGCACATCCCTCAGCCCGTCCTGGACCCGCTTCGACCCGAGGGCCTGCTGGCTCATGGCCTGGTGAGCATCCATGGCGTCGATCACCGCGTCCACGATGGCCTTGGCGAGGTCAGGAGAATTGGAGAACTGCTGCTTGGTGTTGTTCGCCGCCTGCTGGGTCAAGGTCTCGGACTGCAGCAGCTTTCCCTTGAGGACGTTGTTCACGTAGATGAGCTGGTCGTCGTCCGTCGTGCCTTGGAAGAGGTCATTGACCTTGGCGATGATCTCAGCCAGCAACGCCTTTTCCTTCTCCTGGACGCTGCCTGAGCCTGCCTCGTAGATGGCCTGTAGCTTCTCCCCCATCCCGTCCAAGACTAGAGGCGTCTTGCCGAGGCTCGAGAGCCTGTGGTGGGTCAGCACGATCTTGGACGTGTCCACGGTCTCGCGTTGGCGACCGAACTCCAGCAGCGGGATGAGGCGGCGGAAGAAAATCGAACGCGCTTCGATGTCGGTGTTGCCGTAGTCGAAAATCTGGGACAGGAAGGTGTAAAGCCGGACGTAGGCGCCCATATCGTTGCGGAACAGCAGCAGGGCGTTGAGCTCGTCCTGAGCGTTCTTGGCCGCCTTCTTGTCCTCGCGTGTCGTGGCATCGGCAAGCCGCTTCTGGGCCTCCCGGTAGCCCCGCGTCAGGCGATCGGCAACCGGAACGATAGCCGCTACAAGCTCGCTCTGCTTGGCATTTGGGTTGAGCTCGGCGGTCACCACGCGGTTGACCTCATGGTCGTCGTAGTAGCCCAGTGCATCGAGCTTGGCCCTGAGGTTGAAGACCAGGTTCGGGTCGGTGGCGTTCTCCAGCTCCGCCGTGTCGTGATAGGTCTTGAAGGCAGCCAGGATGTCTTCGCCGCTGTTGACGAAATCGAGCACGAAGGTGGTGTCCTTGCCGGGATGCGAGCGGTTGAGCCGCGACAGGGTCTGGACGGCCTGGATGCCCGCCAGGCGCTTGTCCACGTACATGCCGCACAACAGCGGCTGGTCGAAGCCGGTCTGGAATTTGTTTGCCACCAGCAGGATGTGGTAGTCGGGCAACTTAAAGGCTTCGCGGATGTCCCTCCCCTTGAGGTCCGGGTTCAGTTCCTTGCTGGCCTCCGAGAAGGGCTCGTCACCGCTTTCGGGGTCAGTCACCTCGCCTGAAAAGGCCACCAGCGTCCCGAGCTTGTAGCCCTGCTCGTTGATGTACTTCTGGATAGCCAGCTGCCAGCGCACGGCTTCGACACGGCTGCCGACCACCACCATCGCCTTGGCCTTGCCATCCAGCAGCGGCTGAACGTTGGCGCGGTAGTGCTCGACGACGATCTGGACCTTCTGGGCTATGTTGTAGGGGTGCAGCCGGACCCAGCGCATGAGCGTCTTGACCGCCTCGGAGCGTTCGACCTCCGTATCGTCCAGTTCCACCCCATCGTTGGCGAGTTTGAAGGCCAGGCCATAGGGTGTGTAGTTCTGCAGCACGTCGAGGATGAAGCCCTCTTCGATGGCCTGCCGCATGGAATAGACGTGGAAGGCCGTTGGCAGGTTCGTGGCGCTGGCGGGCTGTGTTGGGTCAGGTCGCCGCCCGAACAGCTCCAGGGTCTTGCCCTTGGGCGTTGCGGTGAACGCGACGTAGGTCACCCCGGTGTCGGCAGCACGAGCCGCCATCTGGGCAGCCATTATGTCCTCTGCACCCACCTCACCCCCATCCCCCAGGGTCGCCAGTTCCTCCGGGGACAGCACGGCCCTGAGCTGGGCTGCGGTGGCGCCGGTCTGGCTGGAGTGCGCCTCGTCAGCGATGACCGCGAACCGCTTGCCCTGCGTTGCGGTGAGTTCTTGGACCTCCTTTAGGGCGAAGGGGAAGGTCTGGATGGTGCAGACGACGATCTTCTTGCCATCAGCCAGCGCCTGGGCCAGTTGCCCGCTCTTGGCGCCCCCATCGCTCTTGATGGTCGCCACGACACCGGCATTGCGCTCGAAGCTGAAGATGGCTTCCTGTAGCTGGCTGTCGATCACGTTGCGGTCAGAAACTACCAGCACGCTGTCGAACACCTTGCGGTCCTGGTCGTCATGAAGATCAGCCAGGAAATGGGCAGACCAGGCGATGGAGTTGGTCTTGCCCGACCCTGCCGAGTGCTGGATGAGGTATTTGCCACCTGCGCCTTCCGCGAGCACGGCCGACCGGAGCTTCCTTGTGGCATCGAGCTGGTGGTAGCGCGGGAAGATGTAGCCGCTCAGCGCCTTCTTGGCATCACGAACACCCACGGTGTAGCGCCCGAGGATTTCGAGCCAGCTATCGCGCTGCCACACCTCTTCCCAGAGATAGGCCGTAGGGTGTCCGCTCGGGTTTGGCGGGTTGCCCTTGCCACCCACATTGCCCTTGTTGAACGGCAGGAAGGCGGTGAGCGGACCAATGAGCCTGGTCGTCATCATCACTTCGGCATTGCTGACCGCGAAGTGCACCAGCGCGCCACCAGGGAAGGCCAGCAGCGGCTCTGGCGCCTGCCCCTTGGGGGTTGGGCGCCGGTCGAAGCGATACTGGTCCACGGCGTCCTGAACGGACTGGGTGAAGTCGGTCTTGAGCTCCACCGTGGCCATCGGCAGGCCGTTGAGGAACAGCACCAGATCGATGCTGTTCTTGTTGGCCAGCGAGTAGCGCACCTGGCGCACCACGCGGAGGCGGTTGGCGGCATAGCGGGCCAGGATGTCGCCGTTCATGCCCAGCGCAGGCTTGAACTGGGCAAGGCTGAGGGGCGCGCGTAGGCCGATCAGCTCGACGCCATGGCGGAGCACGTCCAGTGTCCCGCGGTCGTCGAGCTGTTTGCGCACTCGGTCCAGCAGCATCACCTCGGCAGCAGCGCCATGGTTCCTGATAAGCGTTGCCCACGCCTGCGGCCGTGTCGCCTGAACCCAGGCAACCAGATCGGCAGGAAACAGGGCACGGGCGCGGTCGTAACCCGTGGCATCGTCCTCGTAGTAGAGCCAGCCGTGCGTCGCGAGGTGCCTGCACACCTCTGCCTCGAAGCTAATCTCCTTGTGAAGGCTCATGGCGACCCCGTCGGTCGGAGGCCCAGCGCCGAGAACGCTTGGGCAACATCGGGTTTGCAGGACCAGCGATTGTCCGCCGAGAGGTCGGCAAGGATGCCGCTGTAGAACGAGCTGTCGCGTTTCACCGCTCGGTCGGCGGGCCAGAGGCGTGATTCCCGGCGACGACACATTTCTCCGAAGTGCAGATGCCACGCTTGCCCGCCCCAGCCCAACGAGTGGCTTAGACCTTCGGAGGTCGAGCCGGGATAGTCGAGAAGCACCTGAACAAGCCTCCGTTCGGTCTCGGTCATTGGTTCGTGTCGAAAGGCCTCCACCACTCGCTTCGCCATGGGCAAGTTGCGGACGTGCTCCACGAGGGCTTCCTGATCTGCAGTCGCCTGACTGTCCAGCGCCGAGATTACCTTCTGGGCGACGTCCGCTCGTTTCGGGTCGGCGAGCAGGCGCTTTGCGTTGGTCCTCAGGCCCTGCCTCTGCGCCGCGTTCATGCCCGGTATTGCCGCGATGATCTTCCCTGCGTCTTCCATTTTGCCCCCCGACATTGATGCGCCCTACGCTGCTACTGTTTCGACCTTAACAAGTTGCCGGATGTCGACAGCCCCCGTAACGGCGGCAGATATTAGTGCCGATCGACGCTCCTGCAGTAATTCGACCGCTCGCACAGCTGCCCTCGTCAACTCGGAAAACCTGTTGATTTGGTCAGCCAGGTAGTCGCAGATTTCGCGCTGCTCGACGAGTGGTGGCAGCGCAAGCCAAAAGTTTCCGTATCTCTCCGCGCTGACATTTTGGATGGTAGATTGGATTTGCTCGCCCGCGATGTGGTTCCAGTAGAAATCAGATTGGCAGCTGGCGAAGAGGAATTCGGGCAACAGGGACGTTTTTCTGGGCCGCGCTCGAATGAGGTAACCGGCGAAGCAACAGACCCCCCACGAGTGTTGATACAAGAAGCTCTTTCCTACCGTCGCTCCGCTACGAGCAAGTAGGACATCACCGTCATCCAGAATGTATGGGGCAGCAAGATCAGGCTTCAATGAGCGAAAGGTCTCATCACGAAGATTGCCCTGCTCATCGATGTCGGTGATACGTACGAAGCGAGGGTTGTCACGGTCATCTTCTTCTGCGGCCTCATTTGCCCCGTACTGCAGGGGTGCTTCGAGCACGTGCTTTAGTCGGCTAACCTCCCAGTGCTCCGGTACATCCCCCAGCCAGTCCACCCCAGAGGGCTTCATCTTGGCGTTCGCGTCGAGGCCCTTAGTGACGGCGTGAGAGATAACGGCCCGGCGCTTCTCCCTAAGCACCTCGATCAGCCGCCGCTGCTCCTCCACCAGCGCGTCAATCTTGCCCGTCTCTCGGTCAAGGAATTTAGCAATGGCGATCTGCTGCGGCACAGGAGGCAGTGGACAAACGATGTTGCCGAGCAGTTCGAGGTTGAGGCCATCGCGATCATCACCACCCGCCATGTTGCGAATGTTTTGATAGTTCGAGGTGAGCCACCACAACAGATAGCGCGCGTCCAATTCGGCCCCCGGAACGATCGCCGCCATTGACTGATTGCACGTCGTGGCCATGGCAAGCTGTGCCACCATGCCTTTGGTCTTACCTTGCCCCGCGAGCGCCATCACTAAGGCACCCTCGGATATCCACTTCGCGCTGCTGTTTTGAAAGCCCTTATCTGTTATGTAGGCGGACGCTTCAGTCACGGTGAACTGATTAACGGCCCCAGAGTTGAGCCATGGTATCGTCCCGTCCGCCCAGTAACTTTCATCATCTTTGTTGGGCGTGCCACCAGCAAACCGCCGCGTCAGCCACCGCAAATGCCCCGTGCTCCAGCCGCTTGGAACCAGATTAAGCCAACCTAAATCTTGTTTCTGGCTCACGCTGAAAGTCCCCCGATCATCTTCAAGATGCGGTCGGTGACTTGCTTCAATTCAGCGTCGATCTCCTTCAGCGCCCGTGTCTTCTCAAACACATAGAAGTGCCGATTGAAGGGGATTTCATAGCCCACCTTGGTCTTCTCGTGGTCGATCCAGGCATCGGGCGCATGCGGCAACACTTCGCGGGCGAAGTAGGCTTCCACCTCCTCACCAAGCGGCACATTCTCGGTGTCCCTGAGTGCGCTGTCAGCCTGCGGCCTGCCTTTGGCCTTGCCGCGTTCACCCAGAACGACCTTGCCTTTCTCGTCCCGCAAGGGTCGCTCGATGGTGATGGTTCGATAGCCAAAGGCCTCGTTGGGGAAGATGCGTGCCAGGGGCGCCAATTTGACCTTGCCGCCCTCAGGTGCGGCCGGAGGCTGATCACCCGCGCGGACGACAGCCCGGTCAACCTCTTTACCAGCCGCGTCCAGTACGGTGGCGACCTGGGCCTCGGCAAAGTCCCCGAAGAGCCTCGTCACCGTCTCGATGTCGGCCTTTCCCATCTCCTTGCGCTTGGAACCGAGGCTCTTGCGCATCTTCTGCCAGAACCCTGACGCATCGATGAGCTGAACCTTGCCCTTGCGGTGACCGGGCTTGCGGTTGGTCAGAACCCAGACGTAGGTGGAGATGCCGGTGTTGTAGAACATGTCGGTGGGCAGGGCGATGATCGCCTCCACCAGGTCGTTCTCCAGCACGTAGCGCCTGATCTCGCTCTCTCCACTGCCCGCCCCGCCCGTGAACAGCGGTGAGCCGTTGAGCACGATGCCGAAGCGGCTGCCGCCATCCTTGGCCGAGCGCATCTTCGAGATCAGGTGCAGCAGGAACAGCAGTGAGCCATCCGAAACCCTGGGCAGCCCCGGCCCGAACCGGCCGTTGTAGCCCTGCTGCTGAGCCTCGCGCCGGACTTCCTTTTCGACCTTCTTCCACTCTACGCCGAACGGCGGGTTGGACAGCATGTAATCGAACTTCTTGTCCGCATGACCATCATCCGACAACGTGTTGCCGAAGGTGATGTTGGACACATCCTGCCCTTTGATCAGCATGTCCGCCTTGCAGATGGCGTAGCTCTCAGGGTTGAGCTCTTGCCCGTGCATCACCAGGCGGGCTTTGTCGTTGTGCTCGATGAGGTACTCGCCAGCGACCGACAGCATGCCCCCCGTGCCTGCCGTGGGGTCGTAGATGGAACGCACCACGCCGGGCTTGGTCAGGGCATCGTCGTCTTCCACGAACAGCAGGTTGACCATGAGGCTGATCACCTCACGCGGAGGTTCTGGGCGATGTTATCCTGGTCTCCGATCAGCGTGGGCAGGTCGAGCTTGGCGGTGTTATAGAAGGTCTGTCCGGCCTTGCGCAGCAGGAACGGCTCGACGTTGATGCCCTTTCCGTCACGGGCCGCGAACTCGTCCAGCACGGCCTGCTTGGTCGGCTCCAGCACGCAGTCGAGGCGCCGAAGCACGGTGAAGGGAAGGATGACCTTGCCGTAGTCCGACTGCCTAAAATCCCCCCGCAGCAGGTCGGCAACCGACCAGATGAGCGATGATAGTGCCTGCTGGTTCACCCGCAGCGTCCCCCTTGAAGTCTTTCGGGGACTTGAGCCCATCGCGGCATGATCTGGCAAGCGCAAAACCGGGCTGTTTTGGCAGAAAAATGTGAGGCGATAAGATCAAGAGCGAAGAGCGCACCTACCCCCTCCACCCCATCAGCACCGGCTTTGACATTCTGCAGCTTCGTCTGGTAAGAAGAAACTCTTCTGGAGGAGGCGCCGATGGGCTTGCTAATTGTTGCGCGTGAAGCGACCGAAGTTGCGAGTAAGGTTTGGTTAGTGGACATGCCACCCCACCAAGTCAGAATGTTTGGGGAGCCTCGGCAAGCGTCAGGACAAAGAAGCGTCCTGCTTCTTTCGTCTGGGGAGTTCGACGGCCAGTCTAGGACACTGTCCTTCGACGCTGACCATGCCACAGCACTCAACTTGGGGACGCACTCGACTGCGTTAGTGGTCGGCGCCGACTGGGAGGGGTCGGTGAGCAACGCCCAACGCTCCACCCCTTTGCAGAACTATGGGCAAGGCGACCGTGAGTTCCTGAAGCTTGCTTCCGAACTTCCAGCAGACATGGAGGAGGCGGCTAGGGCACTGCTCGACGAGGTCCGGTCTCGGTGGCCCGGTGATCTCAAGCGTGGCCTGCAGCGCAACTTCAGCAACACGCCGGACAACTTCTGGTACGTGATCGTGCAGCCTCGTGCCGCGGAACTATCGATCACTGTTCGTGGTGAGCCGAGCCACTTTGGTTCGGCATCCGGCTTGGAACTCAAGGTTGATCGCCCTGGCTACTCGCGGTTCAAGGTCAGGGGGATGTCCGATGTCCCTGCTGCCCTCAAGATCATCGGGGCATCTCGTCGTAAACCGTAGTTGTCCAGATGGGCAGGGGCTGCCAGACGCTGTCCCACTTGCGACCTGATGCGTTGGATGGCGTGGTGTGCGGGTTTTCGGACGCCGCCGAGCGTTGCCTCTGGGGCTTAGCGGACATCAGGCCAACAAAACAAACAGACACCCTGCCTCAAGCAGGCGTGCTCGGCTGAAGCGCGTCGATGCGCTGAACCGCCGAAACCCCGATGCCCAGCGACGTGGCGACCTTGACCACGCCCACTCCCTCGGCACGAAGAGCCCGGACCTTGGCCTCCATGTCACCCGAGAGCGTTGGCCTGCCCAGCTTCTTGCCCTGGGCCTTCGCACGCGACAAACCAGCATTCACCCGTTCCTGGATCATCGCCCGCTCGAACTCCGCAAAGACCGCCATCATGCCGAACAGGGCACGACCGGAGGGCGTGGTGGTGTCGAGGGCCTGCTGGTGCAGGTAGAGGTCGGCGCCATGACCCTTGAGGTCCTCAAGGAAGGCCACCAGGTCCTGCATTGATCTGCCAAGGCGGTCCACTGACCACGCCGCGACAAGGTCTACCTCTCGCCTTGCCACGGCCTTGAGCAGCGCATCAAAGGCCGGGCGCTTCTCACGGCCCTTGGCACCCGAGACGCCTGCGTCCTCAAACACCTGCACCACGTCCCAGCCAGCCCGTTCCGCGACCACTTCAAGCTCGCGCCGTTGGTTCTGGGTAGTCTGCTCCTTGGTGGAGACGCGGAGGTAGATGGCGACCCGCTTGGTCATGATGAGGCTCCAGTGTTCAACGACATACGGAATATAAGTGATTTCGGTATAACGTCAAGAGCGCGGGATAAAGGCCCGCATCTGCTGGCTTCCCGGTGACCATTTGTGGAGGGGTTTTCGGTATAGGTGAATTGACCACGAGAAAGGCGACCTGATGATACCAGAAGCGGCAGGGGCAACCCCCTATGGCATCTTCCTGCTGGCGGATGCCTATCTGGACGCTGCGAGCTTCGCCGCGAACGAACCACGGCTGTACTCACAAGGTCCCACTCGCCTCCTGAGCTACCATGCAGCTGAGCTGTTCCTGAAAACCTACATGCGGTCGGCAGGTGAGACCATCGACGACCTTCGCGCCCACGGCCATGATCTGCACAGCATGCTCACCCGCGCCGGAGAACTCGGTCTCGCTGTGCCGCCGCAGATCATCGCCCAGGCCGAAAAGATGAAGCGGAAGAACGACTACGTCCGGGTGCGCTACGTGGTGGTGGAGGAAAGGTCGGACATCTCACCAGCCAGTGTCCTCCGGTTCACGACCACCATCAAGCGATGCGTGTGCGCTGCGCTGAACATGGATGATCGGGGCGTGCCGAAGGGCGAGCATTGGCTCGGACCGCTGCCATCGGACTATCCCGGGCAGCATTTCGATGACGCAGGGAACTGAGCTGCGCTGAGGGGCCACGGGGGTAAATCCCCCGCAGCCCTGTTGATCTTGCCGCTTCGGATTTTTGCGGCAAAAACATTGCGGGTCTGGTCGGCCTATCCAAAATGGACAGCCTAGTGATTGGACATATGCGCAGGCTCAGAAGTCCACGCCGTCCATGTCCTCCATGCCGAAATCATCCGGAGACCCGAAATTGCAGTGCTCTTCGGCGATGTGCTCTCGCAGCTCCCGATAGACCTCCGGCAGCTTTCGACCGAAGTAGATGGCAAATGCCTGAGCAGCGATCTCCGGGTGCTTTGCGAGCCACATGCCGAACTTGCTCCGCAAACCCTCGGCACTCCGTTCACCCTGCTGTTGCACCCATAGTTCGCGCTCATCCTCGTTCATCGCCGGGCGGGATGTCCCCTTCCATGCCTTCTGAGCCAGAAACCACGTGGGCTGCTCCATCGCGGCATCCCCCAGCTCACGGGCCGCTACACGCATGTTGCCGATTTGGCCAAGAGACACCCCCGATGCCTGAGCGATCTCGCGCTTGGAATAAAGCCGGGTGAGGACCAGCCTCCATGCGCAAGTCTGCCGTTGCGGACCGTCCATCTGGATTGAAGCATGTGCATTGCACCGCACGGCCTCAAGCAGCGCCTCCGAAGGTGTGCCCGAGAAGTACCGAACCGGCACCGGAGGAGCGTCCTGCACCCGCTTGTAGGCTTCTAGCCGGTGGTGCCCGTCAACCACGATAGGTGCGCCTGCGATCTGGATGACTAAGAGCGGCTCCAGGTCAAAGCCAGCCTGTAGTGCCTTGCACATGACCCCGACCTGGTACTCGGACCAGTCCTTCCCCCTCGTGTAGAACACCTCGGGCATCGTCTTGATCGAAACATGGGGCAGGGCTTTTGGCAGATCACCGGGATTGTCCAATGCTGCGTGCTGCATGGTGAGTTGCTCCAGTGCCTCGGCAAGTTCGCTCTGCTGCTGGGTATGGTCGGCGGTGGAAATGATGATGTCGTTCATGTGGGTTTCCTGCGGATGTCGCGTGCGAACGGGCCTCGGGATGTCCCGAAGCCTTCGCTGGTGTCGTTGTCGTGATGGTGGTGATTAGCGGCGCTTGCCCTGGAGGGCGCGGTCTAGGGCGTCATGGGCGAGCTTGTGTGCGGCCTTGTTGTCCTCATGGCCAGCATGGCCTCTGACCCACTCCCAGGTCACTGGTCGTGTCCCGACAGCGTCTATGAGTGCCTGCCATAGGTCATAGTGCTTCACGGGCGCGCCGTCAGAGGTCGCCCAGCCGTTCGCCTCCCATTTGGTCCGCCATTCGGTCATGCCCTTGATGACGTACTGGCTGTCCGATTGAACGAGCGCGGGCACGTCGTTGGGCGGTAGCCAAGACAGCGCCTTGATGGCGGCTGTAAGCTCCATCTCGTTGTTCGTGGTGTGCCGCTTGGCACCGGACAAGGTCTTGGTCCGGGGAAGCCTGTCCACGTAGAACGATGTGAGCAATGCGCCCCAGCCTCCGGGTCCGGGGTTGCCACGGCAGGCCCCGTCTGTGGCCACCAGGTAGCGGCGAGCGGGGACGATGATGTCAGTGGTCGTGTCGATGATGTCGGTCAAGATTTTCCTGCGGTTGTCGCATGCAAAAACGGCCCCCGGTGGTGTTCCGGGAGCCTTGCGTGATGGTTGATGGTAGGGATGGCCGAGCATCACTCGATGGTCAGCGAGACAGAGCCAGCGGGGAGAGCAATTTTTGCTCCGCGTGGACGAGAAAAACGCGTGCTAGCTCCTAAGGTGAGGGGTAACCTCATTCTTAGAATGAAATTCCCATCGTGCGCTCCAGCTGGTGCCTGATTAGAAATCGGTTCCTGTTGGCACTGAAGCGCGAGGGGCGTCGCGGCACTGGGCGCTGATCTCAATCAAACCAGGCATGGGGTTTTCACTGTTACATTGTTGTGTTACATCATGCGCCGGAACGTTTGATCTAAGATATTGAAAATATAGCAAAAATGGCGAGGGATGGAGTTTCCCTCTCTCTCCGCCATTCACACTCCATTGATTTTATTGAATATTCGACGTTTCGGGCGGGAAATGTACCCGGCGATGTAGCCGAGGCGGTCAGGCCCCTTGCAGCGCGTTCCAGCGGCTGGCGATTCCAGATCAGAATTCGGCGTTCCCGTGAGCCATGCTTTGGCTCTGTGCCGATCAGGCTCAGCATCGGCCCCTTTCCAAAGCGCCCAGCGCTGCGCGTGGCGCCTTTGCGGCTGGTCACGCCGAGAGCACGGCAGCTCTGCTAGGCCGCCTGCCGGTTCGGAAATGGGTCCGGCAGCCTTGTCCAGTCCTCAGGAGTGAACTGGCGAGCCGGAATCAGACAGGCATCAAGCTCGCGGCGGATGGCAGTTTCGTCCATCGGGTCCGTGCCGATAAAAACCAGTTCCTGACGGCGGTCGCCCCAGATCGGATCGAGGTAGGGCGACATGGCAGTCCGCCAATCAATACGTTGACTTTGGTCTCCATGGCCGCCATGCCGGGCTGGGCAAGCTTGTTCGTGTTTTCTGGTTCCGATGGCGCGCCTCATTCTGTTCAACAAGCCCTACGGGGTGCTGTCGCAATTCACTGGGGGTGGCCCCGGGGAGACGCTGGCCGATTTCGTCCCGGTAAAGGGGGTCTATCCGGCCGGGCGATTGGACAAGGATAGCGAGGGCCTGCTGCTGCTTACCGATGATGGCAGGCTGCAGGCGCAAATCTCATCGCCCAAGTTCAACAAGGAAAAGACCTATCTGGTGCAGGTGGAGGGCGAGCCCAACGAAGAGGCGCTCGCGCAACTGCGCAAAGGGGTGACGCTCAAGGACGGGCCCACGCGACCCGCCAGGGTTGCGTTGATCGACCCGCCTGAACTCTGGCCGCGCGACCCGCCGGTGCGGTTTCGCAAGAGCGTGTCCGATCACTGGCTGTCCGTGATCATAACCGAGGGACGCAACCGGCAGGTGCGGCGGATGACGGCGGCAGTAGGATTGCCGACACTACGGCTGGTGCGCTGGCGCGTTGCCGACTGGACGCTGGAGGGCCTTGCGCCGGGACAGTGGCGCGAGGTCCGGGCCAGCTCGGCGGTGCCGCGGCGCTAGCTGCTGAACGCATAGCACCAATGAAGGGCTGGTACGGCGCTCTAGATTGCCCTATTTCCTCGCCAAAGGCCGGACCATATCGGTGCCGGCAGGGTTGGAGGATCGCTGTCATGTCAGCCCAGACCCCCTCGAAGCGCCTGACCACTCGCGACATCGCCGCCATGCGACAGCGCGGCGAGACCGTGGCCATGCTGACCGCCTATGACGCCACAATGGCCGCGTTGGTCGATATGGCCGGCGCCGACATGATCCTTATCGGCGACAGCCTGGGCAATGTGGTCCTCGGCTACGACTCCACATTGCCGGTAACGCTCGATGACATGATCCGCCATGCCGCTGCCGTCAAACGTGGTGCGAAGCGGGCCCTGCTGGTGTGCGACCTGCCTTTCGGCGCAGTGACCGATCCGCAGACGGCCCTGGTCAACGCCGTGCGGGTACTCAAGGAAACCGGGGTCGAGGCGGTCAAGATCGAGGGTGGCCTCAGTATGGTTCCGACGGTTGAGCGGCTGGTGGCGCATGGCATCGCGGTGGTCGGCCATATTGGCCTGACGCCCCAGCATGTGCACCAGATGGGTGGCTATTACATGCATGGCAAGGACGAGGCCTCGGCCAGGCGCCTGCGCGAGGAGGCCAAGGCGCTTGAGGCCGCGGGTGCCTTTGCCATCGTGCTCGAATGCGTCACACCGGCGCTGGCTGCCGAGATTACCCATGGCCTCACCATCCCGACTATCGGCATCGGCTCGGGCAAGGATTGTGCCGGCCAGGTGCTGGTCATCAACGATCTGATCGGGCTCAACATT
>Ga0066837_10000081_pt1 | contig 37093 bp, 45 predicted proteins | sample ETNtaG_25_FD_66730 | JGI IMG/M metagenome (GOLD analysis project Ga0066837, IMG submission 66730) | Marine microbial and viral communities from oxygen minimum zone, Eastern Pacific Ocean - ETNP201302SV86 | ecosystem: Environmental > Aquatic > Marine > Oceanic | place: Pacific Ocean: Eastern... | reverse complement strand
TATTGCATTTTCACATACAATAAAATCATTCTTTCCAAAATCACGTTATTTTAGATCAGTTGGAATTCTACCATTATTTTTTTTATCAACAATGAACATAGAACATATCATTAGAGCATTCTCTTTTATTTTGTTAGTTTATGGCGCAATTGAAACTATTGTTTCATATATTGAGGGAAAACAAAAAGGTGCATTAGCTGTTGGTATAGGATTAGCATTTTTAGCATTTGGTGAATTTATTGCATGGTATTCTTTGGTATTTCCTGAATCGATTCTGTATTCAGTATCAATAGTACTAAAAATTTCAGGTCTTTTATCATTATTTATTCCAATTTCAAAATTACCTTTGAAGAAAATTAAATTTGATGATAATCTTGATGAAGAATGATTCAAAATTTATGCCTAAAATATTGAGTTTCAACAAAGTCAAAATGTTTTATGTTAATAGTTTAGAGCATATATCATAATATGATCATATAGTTTAGTTTTATAATTTTAACATAACATGGTAAGTTATAGAACAAAAATTGAAATTGTAGGAGATATTCTTACATCTGCACATGAAAATACAATAGAACAAGATGGTGCTTCTATAATGCAAATAATTAGACATGCAAATATTCCTCATGGTAGACTTTCTAAAATTTTAAGCGATTTGGTTTCACAGGGATTACTTGAGCAAGTTGATTCTCAAAGAGCATGTAAATATAGAATTAGTGGAATAGGTAAAGATTTTCTTACTGAATATAAGAAATTTAATAAATTCACTAGTGATTTTGGTTTAACAATTTAATAATTAATTCAATAATCCAATAATTAATTGAGAATATCATGCCTATGAATAAAGTTTCATGTGACTATAATGGAATAAGAAATGCATTAGAATCAATTAGAAATGGAGGCATTGTTATTTTTCCTACAGATACAGTATACGGGATAGGATGTGACCCATATAATCAAAATGCTATAGAGAAATTATATCAAATTAAGAAACGTAATAAAACAAAAAGTTTTCCAGTTTTAGGATACTCGAAAAAAGATTTAGAAAGAATTGTTAAATTTGATCGAATAAGTTCTAGAATAGTAAAAAAACTTTGGCCTGGACAATTAACACTAATACTTCCAATAAAAGATAAGAAATTAAAAAAATCAATGAATCTTACTGATAAGATTGCAGTTAGAATTCCAAATAACAAATGTGTTTTATCAATTCTGAAAGAATGTAAATTACTTGTGGGAACAAGTGCCAATATATCTACAAAAGATTCTTTTGTAGAACCTAACGAATGTGCAAGTTCTGTTACAGGATATGATGTATTTGTAAACGGAGGAAAAATTAAGAGTTTGGGAGAATCTACAATTATTGAAATAGTAAATAAAGAAATTAAGATTGTAAGGCAAGGAGTTATTTCTGAAGAAGAATTATTTTCTTTAGTTTGAATCTTATAATTACATGTCAAAGAAATTTAGAAGATCAGACAATTGATGAAATCGGTAAATTATTAGAACAATTTGGAGATACTAGTGCAAAAATCTCTAAAACAGAATTTTCAGGAATAATAGAAATTACTACTTCATTAGAAATTTCTCAAGTTGTAGACAATATCAGAGAAAAAATAAGTGAAGAACCATGGTTAATTAGATTCTGTTCTAGAATAATTCCAATTCAAAAAGAATGTAAATCAAATTTAGAATCAATAAAGGAAGAAGTTGGGAGGATGATTACATGTATAGAAAAACATGAATCTTATAGAATAACCATAGAAAAAAGAAATTCACAATTAAAAAGAAAAGATGTAATCTCACAAGTAGCAGATTTAATTTCAAACAAAGTATCTTTGGAAAATCCAGATTGGGAAATTATAATTCAAATACTTGGTAATCTTACAGGAATTAGCATTCTACCTAAGAATTCTATTTTGAGTGTAAGTAAAGAAAAACGATTAGAATCATAGTATACACGCCTTTTCAGCAAGTATATCTTCTAATGCAGAATTCGAATGAATGGAATCAAGATGTTTTTTATTAATTTGAAAATATTTTTTTAAAAATACTGAATTATCTTTTCTTAAAGAAAAATCATTCATATTTTTAATGAGTTTTTTGAATAATTTTTCTAATGATGGTTTGTTACCTATTGCAATTAGTGTAAAACTGTTTTTAGGTTTAATACCAACATTTTCAATTGCTTGATTAATTTGAGTAGTACCTGCAAATCTTAATAGAATATCAGTCTCTAGTTTTTTTGAGATCATATTTTTTTGTTTTTTTGCTAACAATGATAATAGAATTATTTTTTTTATATGTGATTTATTTAGTAAGAATTTTGTTGAAATTGCTTGAATTATTAAATCTGAAAATTCATTTCTTAAAACGTTTAGTGAATTATTATCAAAATGATAGGTTTTTTTCATTTCAAATATCTCAATATTTTTAGATAATATTTGTAGTTGTGTTCTTAACAATGAACCTCCATGAATAATTGGTATAATGTTTACTACATCGTTATTTTTCAATATAGTATCATAACCATCAAGTGCTGATGAATCAATATCATTTATTGCGATTAACAAATTTTTTCCATCAAAATTTGCAGTATTTTTTGGTTTAACAGTAATCAAATAATCAATCAATTGTTTTACTGTAAAATTATTTTTATTCAGCATGATCTCATTAGTATCAAATGATTTTCTTGCTCCTCCAGTAAAATTTACGGTTATCATATAATGTGAATATTTACTTCAAATAATTATTTTTTGCTTTATGATTATTCTGATTTCTCTGATTCATCAAGAATTTCTTCAGCAAGTGTTTTCTCTTGTGGTGTTTCTGCTGGTGTTTCTGCTGGTGTTTCTGCTGGTGTTTCTGCTGGTGTTTCTGCTGGTGTTTCTGCTGGTGTTTCTGCTGGTGTTTCTGCTGGTGTTTCTGCTGGTGTTTCTGCTGGTGTTTCTAGTTCAGCATCAACAGTTTCAGGCTCTGGTGTAGATTCAGCATCTCCAATTTTAGGTTCTGTGGTTTTTTCTTTTTTATCTACATTATTTCTCTCTAAGAATTTTTTTTCATCATCAATTAACTTCTGTTTATGTGCCTGAAATTTTTGTTCTCTAAGAAGAATTTTTGTTATATATCCTGCAATTTTGTTCTTTAAACTCTTAGAACGTACAATTGTAATTTCATTCAACATTTTCTTATTTTCAGAAAAATCTACTCCAAAACTTTCTCGATGATCAGTTAAGATTTCTGCTGAAATACGTTTTATTCTATCCACTAAAACAAAATTTTTTATCTTTTTTATATATGTACCATTTTAAATTATGAATTAATTAAGATAATTTTGAGAATTCTGCTCTAGAATTTCTACTGTTTCTTCATAGCTCATATTCAAAATTCTTGAAGCACAAAATATTACACTAGGTAAAAACAAGATTTGAGCTGTTTTATGTTCAAAACAACGAGAAAATCTAACAGGTCCATCTGTTTCTACCAAAATTTTGTCAATTTGTGTATTTGCGAGTAAAGCCTGTTTATCATTAGCATAAACAAGTAACGGTCCATATGAAACATAAATTCCTAAATCTGTTGCTTTTTTTAGCTGTTTTTTATTTCCATCAAACCAATGAAGTAAAATATTACTTATCTTATACGATGATAAAATATCAAATACATCATCAAGTGTTTTCCTAGAATGTATAGAAACAGGCTTTTGAAATTTCTCTGCATAAGCTAACTGTTTTGAAAAAACCTGTTTTTGTATCTGCCATTCATCATCAGATTTCACATATGTTCTATCAAGACCAATTTCACCAATTCCACTAATTTTATTTTTATTCTCTTTGATCATTTCATAAACAGATGTTGGATTATCTTGCGCCTTTTCAGGATGAATTCCAAGAAACGGTAAAATATTTTTATCTTGTTCGCTTAATTTCAATGTATTTTTACATGTATCAGAATCCATTGATACACAACAAGCTTTGATATTTTGCTTATGCATTGATTGCATAATCAATGGAATGTCTGACTCATATTCAGGATCTGATAGATGTATGTGAGCATCAAATATCCAGTTCATATTTTTGCTTGAATAAGGTTCCTAAATAGTCTGTACAAATCTATACAAAAGTGAGATTTTTTTACTCAAAGTGTTTTATCCTTTGATTTTCAATAATAATCATGAAGTCTTCAGAATTTGGTTTATCATCAATGTATAGAATTCTAAAAAAAGCCGGTGCTGAAAGAGTAAGTGATGAATCAGCTGAAGAGCTCAGAAGAGTTATAGAAGAAATTGCTCTAGAAATTGCTAAAAATTCAGTTGAAATGTCAAAACATGCAGGAAGGAAAACCGTAAAGGCAGAAGATGTCAAACTTGCATCAAAGACATCAAAAAAAAATTGATGTAAAGAGTTTAATTCTAAATCATATGTTTTCTTAATGCGGTGACGTGGCAGAGCGGTTATGCGTGAGCCTGCAAAGCTTATCTAAAGGGGTTCGACTCCCTTCGTCACCTTTCTACTTTTATCATTCCATTCATCCATGGATGTAAAGTGCAGTAGTATGGATAAACATCAGGCTCAGTAAATGTGTAAGAAAATTTTTCATAAGGATCTATATGGCCACTGTCAAACAATCCATCAGGATTTTCTTGTTGACCACTAGTTACACTATGAAATGCAGAATCTTGATTTTGCCAATAAACAGTCTCATCAATTTTTGCAACATAATATGATGGGATATAACACTCAAGATTAGGACCACAATCAGGGCGGGCAGATTTTACTGGCATTATAATCATATTTTCAATATCTTCAACAATTTCAATTTGAATTGTTTCTTCTTTATTCTCCTCTTGGTTAACCTGTGAAACTACTGCAATTATGAGTACAATAATTATTCCAGGAATTACTGCAATTTTCTTATTCACGATTTGAGTTTTCTACATTTCTTTTTAATTCTTGGTCTTGTTAATGCTAAATCGTAATTATTTTTTTAAATAACTACTTTCATGTGTAGAAGGTTATCACATAATCACCTTGATCATAATAAGCATAGGTAAAATAAAATAACAAAAATGCCACCTAAAGGAGCAAATCTCTTAGAATATAGTGAAGAGGGGCGTGATATTCTTTCAAAATTTTCTAGTGCACCGTTAGAAGGATTTGCTACACATTCAGTTGATGTAAGTATAACTGAATTTATGAAAGATGCAACTACTACTGTTGAAAAAGGTCGTGATTATCTCTTATGGCATTTAATCAATGTTGAAGAGGTTTTAGAAGACATTGCAGAAAATGCTATAATTGATGGAGGATATGATGAGGGTATAGATGCGTATTTGGTAGATCTTGAGGAAAAAAAGATTAGATTGTTTCAATCAAAATATGGTTCTGCACATTCTGTAGGAGCAATTGATCAATTTGTTCAAGATGTAATACGACTAAAAGAAAAAGAACAGTCAAAACTAAAACGAAATGAATTACAATATCTTTGGAAAATTCTTAATGATAAGAAAATGAAAGTAGACCTAGTCTACATAACTGACCAATGTGTAGATGACTATCAAAATGATAAAGTTAGAGTTATGGGCAGACAACAGGTATATCAGACATTATGGGAACGGATCAAAAAACCTGCTAAAGGTCAAAACACAAGTTTAAGAATTCTCAAACAACCACTTGAACATAAGAATTGTAAAGTTTGTGTAGTATCTGCTTTTGATTTAGCAGAATTGGTAGAGAAAAATGAACATTACATTTTTGAATCAAACATAAGAAAACATTTAGGTGGAAAAGGATCTATTAATAAAAAAATATCAAGCACACTAGAAGAAGATCCACATAATTTCTTTGAATGGAATAATGGTATAACCATTACAGTAGATGATGTTTCAATTAAAAATAATGAGTTATACCTAAAAGGTGCTCAAATAGTTAATGGAGCACAGACATCAAAGAGTATTCTAGATAAGAAAAAAAAGGTAAATAATATTGATGCAGAAGTTTTAGTTACTATAATTAAAACTAAAGATGAAGAACATCAAAGAAAGATTACGAAATATAGAAATTCTCAAAATGCAGTAAAAGGTAAAGATTATGTTTCATTGCAAGATTATTTTGTAGCAATTCATCATACGCTTGCAAGGTTTGAATATTGTTTTGAGCATCAACAAGGTTTATGGCTAAATCTTTCTCCATCTGATAAAATGAAGTTTCAAGGAAGTGAGATATATAACAAATATCTTCCAGATGGAAAAGATAGATGTAGAATAAAAGACGATTCAGCTATTGCATCATTTGTATCATATTTTATCCAAAAACCAAATGAAGTTTATGGTGGAATAGCAAAATACCTTCCAAATGGTGCAAAATATGAAACCGTATTTAATGATGAACTAGAATGTGATTATAGATATTTTCTATTTCCACATTTAATTAGAGAATTTGCTAAGAACCAATTAGGTTATGATAGAAAAAATATTCAAAATAAAAATAAAAGATATGCACAAAGTCTATTTGTTGCTGTAACAGCAAGAATAATTCACAAAAATATCTTAGCAAAACATGATGATTTCAAAAGCGATATTAAAGAATTAGAGAAAATAGTACAGAATTTTGGATTATGTGAAAAGATTCTAAGAGTAGCAGACAAGGTAGTTACAAAGTTTCTAGAAGATTCAGCAGTAGAAACAAGAATTGAAGAGTCCAATACTGCTCATAATTTCTTTTCAAATCAAGTATATGGTAATGACATGCTAAAGATCATTGATAGAAAAATTGGTCAAGAAACAGAAGAAATTACATTTATCAAGAAAACAATTTTTGGAATTTAAAATTAATTCAAAAGTAATAATCCGGCCAGTGTAAAATCTTGCAGGAGGTTACATTGACCAGATTACTACCGATCTGGATAAAAGAAAGTGGTATTTAACATCATTTTTTGCACCAAATGATTTTATAACCAAATTTGTGTGTGAAATTAAAATTGGCTGAAAAGTGTGCTATATGTGAAAAAGATGTTGTGCTAAAATATGCACCAATGGAAGAATGGGGTATCAAGGGTACAATTTGTAGCAAATGTTATTCAGAAAGAATTGGTAAACATTATCCTGGCAAACATGTTAGAACAAATAGAATGGAAGATTTTGAATAATTTTTATTAATTTATTCTGGTTGGTTGTATTTATGACGATTAAGGCAATTCCAAGCTAATGAATCATCTTTTACTTCCTCTTCGTTCATGAATTTAATATTAGTTACAACTTTTTTCTTTTTTAATAAATTTACTTGGAAACTTTCATATTTTTTACAATCACATTCTTCGTATAAACAATAATTATCATTATTTTCATCATTATGATCATCCTTTCTATGTCCACAATCACAAGGCACATCCTTTTTTACATCATCAAAGAATTTCTTCGAATATACTGCAAATCTTAGAATTGCACTACCTTCATGACCTTTTTTGAATCTTTCATAATGTTGTGATTTTGGTAGAATTTTATAGAAAGATTTGTTGGTTGCAGGTTTTCTGGAATCAGCACCTACAATAAACCAATAATCATCTCCTATCTCGACAAATCTAACTTTGATCGTATGATCGTTCCACCAATTTACAGTTTCTAACCAGAGATTTGATGCTTCTTTCCTTTCAGGAAACATTAGGGCAATATTCATTCTTACATCAAAATATCTATATGCTACACCTAAGAAATTATCATCCCATTTGATCGATATATTTTCTGACACGGCACAAAGAAGATTTAATGGATATTTATCTTCTGTCAAATATAATCAAGAAATACTATTATATCAGATATTCAGATGTTATTCATTATGGTATATAGAACTGGAATGCAAATAGTTGCTGACATGCTGTATATCACTGAGCAATCTGGACAAGAAGGTATCAAAACAACAAGCCTTCTAACAAAAGCAAATCTTTCACATTCTAGACTAGAAAAATTTGTAACAAATTTGACTGGTGCAGGTTTAATGAACAAGATTGAATTTGATGGAAAAAATGTATTTGTTATAACACCTAAAGGAAAACAATATCTGGAATCTTACAAAAGATTTTCTGATCTTGCAGGATCTTTTGGTTTAGATTTATAGTATTATTTTTTATATTTTTTTCTTCTTTCACGTCTAAGTTCTTGTTGTTTTTTCCTATTTTGGTAAGAATTGTATATTATAATGACAACAGCCCCACCTACAGAGATCCAGAATAATGGATAGAATGGTTCCTGACGTATTTGCCCGTCAAGTGGTGATATGAATGCAATTGCCATAGTAACAACCATCATAGCTAAAACGATTGTAAGATATTTACCCATAATTCATCTAAATCGTTAAATCATTTATCTTTTTAACTTTAGTTACTTATGGCAAAAAAACTAGAATTTATAGGATTAGCATTGATTGGAGGAATGATATATTCATTTCTAGGATTAATGTCACAAGGTGATCCTATGGGTCAGTATATTTTTTGGTCATGTGCTGTAGGTACATTAGGAATAATTTTGTATAGAAAACAAAAACGAAAAAAAGATCAGAATGAAGAAAAATGAAATGCTAGATTCTTTTAATGACAGTTTTGTGACCGGCAGATCTATAAAGGACTAAACATAGAAATTTTTGGAAGTATGACGGAAGAAAAAAACAAATGGTGGCTAGGACTTGGAGAAGAACTAGAAGAAGACATTGAAACTTTCATAGAATAAATTTCCAATTATACAAAACAATTTTTATCTAATTTTTATAAAGCCTCGAATGGGATTCGATCCCACGACCTAACGCTTACGAGGCGTTCGCTCTACCAGGCTGAGCTATCGAGGCACGAACGATTTTGTAGTCAGAGTTTATAAAAAGCCTTTGTGACTTTCAATAGTGAAAATATCAATATCTGGAATTAGAGGAGTTTTTGGAAATGATTTTGTGCCAAAAGATGTTTTGAGATTTTGTGAGAATTTCTCTACATTGATTGAATCAGGAGAATGCGTTATTGGAAGAGATACTAGACCCACAGGAGAAATAATTATGAATTATGTTTCTGCTTCATTAATGCAAAGTGGTATCAAGGTATACAATCTAGGAATTGTTCCTACTCCAGTTGTATTCAAAGAAGCAAGAAAATATGGTTCAGGGATAGTAATTACATCTTCTCATAATCCAATCGAATGGAATGGTTTGAAATTTATTTTAAATGGAAAAGGAATTAATGAAAAAGAATTAGAAATTATAACTAATAATCAAAATATTTCTAATTCATCTATAGGTAATGAAACATTCATTGAATCAGATTATATCTCAAAAGCTAGTGAAATTATTGGTAATGTAAACAATAATCCAGACGTCACAATAGACGTTGGAGGAGGTGCTGCAAATAATTTTGCAAAAACATTGCTTGAAAAAATTGGTTGTAAAGTAAATTCAATAAATGAAAACATAATAACTTCATCAAGAGGACCAGATCCTACATCAGACAATCTTGATGAACTGATTAAAAATACAAAAAATATTGGTTTTGCATATGATTTAGATTCTGATCGTGTGGTAGTAGTAAAAGATGGAAAAAAGAAATCTCCAGATGTCACAGTTGCTCTCGGTGTAATTAAATCAATGGAACTGGGATACAAAAAATTTGTACTTAGCATAGATAGTAGTATAGGGATTGAAAAATACATTGTAAAAAATGGAGGAAACGTTTGGAGATCAAAAGTAGGAGAAGCAAATGTAATCAAAACAATGATAGAGAAAGAAGCGGATGCTGGTGGTGAAGGTAGTAGTGGTGGATTTATTTTGCCAGAATTTAATTTTTGTAGAGATGGTCTCTTGACTTCTGGTTTAATTGCAACTATGCTTGATCAGGATTTTGATCAGAAACTAGCTTTTTTTGAAGAATATAAACAAGTTAGAGAAAAAATTTCATTTCCTATAGAGTTTCATAATAAAATTATAGAACAATTGACAAAAAAATTAGAAAATAAATACGAATTAATTTTACTTGATGGAATTAAATTCAAAATAGATGAATATAGTTGGGCATTAATTAGAAAATCAAACACAGAAGATATTATTAGAATCTCTATTGAATCAAATAGTGAATCAAAAATTAATAGTATTAAGAAGGATGTTACAAAATTATTAAATGAGAGTTATGAAGAAATTAAGTGAAAAACAAATTATTAGATATTTTCAAAAACAAAATTTTAAAAAATTTGTTGCCGAAGATATAGAAATTTTTAAACTTGGAAAAACAAATTGCGCAACAAGTGTAGACACACTAGTACAAAGTACTGATATGCTTCCAAAAAGTGATTTTTCTGATATTGCAAGAAAAAGTATTGTATCTAGTGTTAGTGATTTTGCAGCTAAAGGTGTAATACCAAAGTTCTGTATTGTTTCATTATCACTCCCAAAAAATATTTCAACAAAACAAGTCAAAAAATTAGCAACTGGTTTTACTAAAGGATGTAAAGAATTCAATCTAAAATTATTAGGTGGGGATACAAATGAAGGAAAAGAACTTGTAATTCACTCAGTTTTATTTGGATTGGCAGCCAAAACTATCTCAAGAAATAGTGCAAGAATTGGAGATGTAATAATAACTACAGGACCATTTGGTTATCAGGCAGCAGCAATAGAAATCATAACTAAAAAAAGAAAAAGTAGTAAAAATTTTCTTAAAAAATCAAAAAATTTGTTTGATAAACCTATACCACGCTTAGAATTTGGATATATGTCTAGAAATTTAATTTCTTCATCAATGGATTCTAGCGACGGTCTTTCAACATGCCTAAATGAATTATCATTACAGAGTAAGAAACAATTTGTATTGACAAGCCTTCCTGTAAATTCAGATTTGATAGATTTTTCATTCAAAAATAAAATAAATTTTGAAAAATTTGTATTTAATGGAGGCGAAGAATTTGAATTGGTGTGCACAGTATCACCACAAAATTTACCAAAAATTAAGAATATTGCCAAAAAGAAAAAAATCACTCTATATGAAATTGGGTATGTACAAAAAGGTAAAAATGTTATATATGAAAAAAATGGAAAACGATTTATAATTTATGATAAAGGTTGGAAACATTTTCAAAGATAGATTTTGATGTATAATTAAAAATTAGTCTAGAATATTGCTATGCAAACGAAGTAAAACGATTACAAAACTATTGTTTTATAAAGCCATTAAAGTGTGGATTTTCATTGTCTGAAACAGAAACTATGGTAGAATCTGAACAAGTAGAGGAAATTTCTAAAGTCGAGGATACAACAGATAAAACTGAAGCAAAAGCTGAAGAAAAAACTGAAGCAAAAGCTGAAGAAAAAACTGAAGTAAAAGCTGAAGCAAAACCACAATCAGAAACTAAAGTTCAAGATAAATGGGGAATTGCACATATCTATAGTAGTTACAATAACACAATTATTCATATAACAGATCTTACAGGTGGTGAAACTATTTCAATTAGCTCTGGGGGTCATCATGTCAATGCAGATAGATATGAATCATCACCATTTGCAGCTATGAAAGCAGCAAACGTTGTTGTTGAAGGAGCAAAAACGAAAGGATTCACAGGACTACATATCAGAGTACGAGCAGTTGGAGGAGTTGGTTCTAGAGTACCAGGACCTGGTGCACAAGCTGCTATTAGAGCACTAGCAAGAGGAGGATTTAAGATAGGAAAGATAGATGATGTTACACCTATTCCTCATGATACTACAAGAAAGAAAGGCGGAAAAAGAGGAAGAAGAGTTTAGATTTCTTCATCTACAAGCTTTACTCTAATTTTACATCCTCGTGACTCAAAAAAATCACTGATAAAATTTCCAAATTTTTCTTCAGGTTTATTGCCCTTTGTTTTTTTTATCACATCAGAAAATTTTTCTGATATTCCTAGATATAGATTTGAATTAATAGCAATTGAAAAAAACGTCCAGCCAAATTTTGATATAGGTTCACTAAGTGCATATCCGTCAGAAAATTTACAAAGTTTTTGAATATCATTCATTCCTTCTATAACTAGTAATTTATCATCATCAAATTTTGTTGTACTAAATTCAAGAAGATAGACCATTATTTATCATCATCACCATAATCAGTATTTTCTGTTTGATTAACAAATTTTTCTGAAATTGACACAAATTTTCCATCTTTCTCAACATTAATCTTATTCTCCATCCTAACACGAATTCCTACAGAACGAAATAATGTTAACAATTTTCCACCATCTAATATTTCGTCTATTTCACCAGACATGATTAATTCTGCTAATTTATCCACTATAATTTTTGTTTCATTTGGGAATTGTGATTCAGCGTTATTGAGAACCTCTAATCCTCTATAGCCAAGTTTTTTTATGATCTGTTCTCTTGGTGTAATTTTTTGTTCATTATTATGATTAGATTCTTTTTCTTGATTCTCTTTGTTATCCTGTATTGCAAGGTTTTTTTGCATCTCAGCTAAACGTTTTGCTTTTAACATTTCTAATTCCTTGTCGTCCATATTCATCCTTTTATCACACCAATTGGTACTAACTTAGCTACTTTAGTAGCTATTCCTAGTTCATGTGAAACATTTACTACTGAATCCACATTTTTGTAAGCTTCAGGTGTCTCTTCAACTACTCCATCACGGGTAAGTGATTTTATAAAAATACCTTTATCATTAAGCGATTTTTTTACTTGTTCTTCAGTAAAATCTCTTCTTGCTTTAGAACGTGACATCATTCTACCTGCTCCATGTGCTGTAGAACCAAAACTTTTACTCATAGAATTCTCTTTACCAAGTAAAATCCAACTTCCAGTACCCATTGAACCCGGAACTAGAACTGGTTGACCTAAATCTCTATATTTCAATGGAACCTCCTCTAGATTTGCTGGAAATGCTCTTGTTGCTCCTTTTCTGTGAACAACAACTCGTCTATTTTTACCATCTATTTTGTGATTTTCTACCTTAGCAATGTTATGTGCAACATCATATACTAATTTCATATCTAGATCAGATTCTGTCTGACTAAATACACGTTCAAATGATTTTCTTGTCCAGTGAGTAATCATTTGTCTATTACTCCATGCAAAATTTAATGCTGCAAACATTGCTGCTCTATACGATTCACCCTCTTCAGAATTATTTGGAACACATGCTAATTCTCTATCTGCTAAATTGATATTATATTTTTTTTGAACTTGTTCAGAAATTCTTAGATAATCACTACAAACTTGATGACCAAATCCACGAGAACCACAATGAATGAGTACTGTTACACTGCCTTTTTTTATTCCCATTCTTTTTGCTGCTTCTTCATCATGTATTTCTTCAACACGTTGAACTTCAAGAAAATGATTTCCAGATCCAAGGCTTCCAAGTTGTGGTGCACCACGTTTTCGTGCTTTATCTGAAACTTTGTTAGGATCTGCGTTTGCTATCTGACCATTCTCTTCACATACATTTGCATCATCACTTACGCCATAGCCATGTTCAATAGCCCAATTAACACCTTTAACCAAAACTTCATCAAGTTCTGATTGATTCAATCTCACAGCACCTTTAGAACCTACACCAGATGGTATAGATTTGAAAAGATCATTAACCAATTCACCGAGTTTTGGTCTAACTTGTTCTTCAGTGAGATTTGTTCGTAAAAGTCTAACACCACAATTTATGTCATAACCAACTCCACCAGGACTTATCATACCTTCATCTGCATCCATTGCTGCAACACCACCAACAGGAAAACCATATCCTTCATGACCATCTGGTAAAACCACTGCATGTTGCTGTATACCAGGTAAAGTTGCAACGTTAATTGCTTGTTTAATAGTTCTGTCAGTCATCATTTTCTTTATCAATACTTCATCAGCGTAGATAGTTACAGGAACTTTCATGCCTAATGATGAATCAGCTTCGATTCTGTATTCCATATTACCAATTTTTTTTGGTTGTAAATCAGTCAATTAGATATACAAAGTTGTGATACAGGCAATTTAAATCAAATTCAAAATTATTAAATAAATTAAAATGAAATGATAATATCATAATAATATGAAAAAAGCAATAGTGTTAGGTGGCTCAAGAGGAATTGGTAAGGCAATTTCAGAATCACTGAAAATACTGGATATCGATGTTGTTGCAGCATCTAAGGCTGATATCGATACATCAAATATGGAAAGTGTAAGAAAATTTTTGCAGACTTATTCCAATACAGATATTCTTGTACTTAACACAGGAGGACCACCTGTTAGAAAGTTTGATGAAATATCTGAAGATGATTGGAATCATTATCACAATCAATTATTTGTAGGATTTTGTACAATATTACAAAAAATTTCAGTAAATGATAATGGATACATTTTTGTGATAACTTCAAATGTAATAAAAGAACCAAATGAAAAATTAATTATTTCAAGTGCTTATAGAGCTGCATTTTCTAGTGTTTTTAAAATTCTAAGTAAGGATTTTGCAAAAAGAGAAATTAGTTGTATCAATATTGCACCAGGTCCAATCAATACGGATAGAACTAAAGAATTAATTGATAATGTAGATGAATTTGTAGATACTCTTCCAATGAAACGCTTAGGAAAACCAGAAGAAATTGGAAATTTTGTAAAATCAATTATTGAGAATGATATCAAATATCTATCAGGCGTAGTGATTAATTTTGACGGTGCAAACTCAGATTTCATTTTTTAAACAGACATAGGTTTATTTTTGTAAAAGTTTTAGAAATAACATTGGCAATTTTACCTATAGATAGTGGTCGTTATGGAACAAAAGAAATGCTTGATATTTTTAGTGAGCAAAAAAAAATTGATTATCAGTTAGAAATTGAAGCTGCTGCTGCATTATCACAGAGTGAAATAAAAATAATTTCAAGAAATGTAGCAAATGATATTGCAAAAACTGCAAATTCTGGAAAAATCACAAATAAACGAATTAAACAATTAGAAGCAAAAAGTGATCATGATACTGCTGCATTAGTAGAAGCATTAGCAGAAAAATGTAAAAAAGAATCAAGACCATGGATTCATTATGGTCTAACAAGTAACGATCTAGTAGATACAAGTAATTCATTACAAATGAGAGATGCAATAAAGATTATTCAGCCAAAAATTTCAAAACTATCTTTACTTCTTGCAAAAAATGCTCTAAAATACAAAAATGTTCCAGCAGTAGGAAGAACACATGGACAACATGCTAGTATAATTTCATTTGGACTAAAATTTGCAAATTGGGCGTCTGAAATGTCTACTCATTTAGAAAGATTAGATGAAATAAAAAAACGAATTCTAATATGTAAAACTCTTGGTGTAGTTGGAACTGGCTCTTTAATGGGTAAAAATGCAGTTAAAGTACAAGAAAAAGTATCACATAAACTTGGACTCTTTCCTGCAAAAGTAACTACCCAAATAATTCCTAGAGAAAGATATGCTGAATATGTATTTCAATTATCATTAATGGGTGCAACTTTGGAAAAAATTGCTATAGAAATTAGAAATTTGCAAAGAACTGAAATTGGAGAAGTTGCAGAACACTTCAAAAAAGGTCAGATGGGTAGTAGTGCAGTTCCCGTAAAAAGAAATCCAATTAAAAGTGAAAGAATATCTTCATTATCAAAACTTCTACGAAGTCAAGTCAGTACATCTTTTGAAAATATTCCTTTATGGCATGAAAGAGATTTATCAAATTCTGCAAATGAAAGATTCATTCTTCCTATGACATCAATTCTTCTTGATGAAATGTTAGAAACTATGATCAAAATTATTACAAATCTCCAGGTTAATACAAAACGTATTAAAGAAAATCTATACATTACAAAAGGACAGATTTTTGCTGAGTTTGTGTTAGAGGCATTAATCAAAAAAGGAATTCCACGATTAAAAGCATACAGAGATGTACAAAGAGTGGCTTTTAGTGCGCATAAAAAAGAAATTGATTATATGAATGCACTAAAAAATGATAAAATTATCTCATCATCACTATCAGACAAGGAAATAAAATCAATCTTTGTTGCAGAAAATCATCTTGGTGCATCACTTGCAATAATTAATAACGTTGACAAGCATGTAAAAGTGAATTCTAAGAAGTTTTTCTAGATTTCAATAAAGACTTGTGTATTTGAGTACCATATTGTAATGCTTTTTTCTGTTTCTGAGCAGATATTTCAGGTACATTACAATCCATAGCAAGTTTACGAATAACATGTTTTCGCAATAGATCATCAGAGCTATGTATTTTTTCACTGATTGGAATTTTTTTTGCGTATTCAATAAAAGAATTAGTTAAGAGTGGTTGCACTATTTTTATGTCAAATTCTGAAGTTACATTATTTACTGCAATCATCATTTTCTTTTCATTTTCTAATTTTAATTCCATCATCTTCATTACTTCATCTTCACTAATACCAATTGCTTCACGATACAAATTATAACCACAAAATAATTCATCTATTCCATTTGCAGTCACAACTGTTTGCAAATCATACTGCTTTGCTAATACTGATACATAATAGAAAGCAATGGAATTTTCATTCCATGAAAGATTATCAGTGTTTATTGTGTTGTGAATTTTTAGGGAAACCTCTTTAAAAGTTTCAGGTGTTATTTCTAAAATATTATGTGAATAACCTAAAATTTTATTCACTTCTTTTGCAAAAATAATATCGTGTGAATCATGAAATCCTATTGTTAATAGATGAACATCATATTCCATATCATGCAAAATTTTTGCCAATAAAGTGCTGTCTACACCACCTGAAAATGCAACAGCAATTTTTGTATCATCTACTGTTTTTTGTATTGAATTTTTTATTTCTAGTAATAGTTCCTCATTCATATTTTCATCAAAATATCTAATAATTTATTATTGATCATTTATTCAAGCATAGTATGACATTGTTGAAACTTACTGAAGAGCAAATTCAAACTGAAATAGAAAAACTGTCTAAATGGTCAGTAGTAGATAGTAAACTGCACAAAGATATCGAATTTTCCAGTTTTAACGAAGCTTTTGGTTTTATGACAAGAGCATCAATGGAAATTGAAAAAATGAATCATCATCCAGAGTGGTTTAATGTATACAATAAACTTACAATTGATTTGATGACTCACGATGCAGGTGGTATTACAGAAAATGACATTAATCTTGCAAAAATTCTTGATTCACTACTTTAGAGATTTATAGAGAATAATCAAACATAGAGAATGGAACCAAAAATAAATGAAAAAGCATGGGAACCAAAGCTTGAAGAACAAATTTTAAAAAATTGGAATGACACTGGACTTTATGATTTTATTTTAGAGGATACTAATTATACAATTGATACACCACCTCCATATCCCTCAGGGAGACCATGGCACATAGGTGCAGCATCACACTATTCCCAAATAGATATGATTGCAAGAACTGCAAGAATGTCTGGAAAAAATGTCTATTTCCCAATAGGAATTGATAGAAATGGTTTACCTGTTGAACTTTACACTGAAAAAAAGCACAATATAAGAATGCGTGAAACTGAAAGAGGAGAATTTCTTGAATTATGTAAAACTGCATTAGATGACTTGGAAGCAGAAATGATTCAGATAATGAAAACCCTTGGAATAAGTGGTGATTTTAAAAATTATTACAGAACAGATAGTGAAGAATATAGAAAATTTACACAATCTACATTCATTGATCTGTGGAAAAAAGGAATAATCTATCTTGCAACAAGACCAAATAACTATGATTGGGTATCAGGAACAACAATTGCTGATGCAGAAATTGTTTATGATGAAATTCCAACTAAATTAGTTTACATGAAATTTATAATAAAAGACACATCTGATGAGATCATAATAGCAAGTACTAGACCAGAATTATTATGTGCATGTAAAACTGTTATAGTGAATCCAGATGACTCTAGATATTCAAAATTAATTGGTAAAAAATTGATTGTACCTATAACAAATAATGAAGTTGAAATTAGAACACATCATTCAGCAAAAATGGAATTTGGTTCAGGTGCTGTAATGGTTTGTAGTTATGGTGATCAAAATGATGTAGCGTTATTTAGAGAATTACAATTGGATGAAATTGTAGCAATAGGATTAGATGGAAGAATGACAGAATCTGCTGGTGATTACAAGGGCCTCAAACCAAAGCAAGCTAGAACAAAAATAATTGAAGATTTAGAGAATGCTGGATTTGTTGATAAAATTGAAGATATCTCTCATAGAACTCCATTATCTGAAAGAAGTAAAACTCCAATTGAGATAATCCCAATGGAAGAATACTACCTAAAGCAGAAAGATTCTATTGATAAAATGAAGCAGATTGGGAGTGAAATCAAATTTTATCCTGAAATGCATCAGCAAATCCTAATGAATTGGCTTGATTCCATCTCAATTGATTGGCCAATTTCAAGACGTAGATACTATGGAACAGAAATTCCAATATGGTACTGTAAAAATTGCTCAGAACCATTTGTACCAGAACCTGGAAAATATTACCGACCATGGTTAGACAAATGTCCTGCAGATAACTGCAAAAAATGCGGAAGTGAGGAATTTGTTGGTGAAGAAAGAACATTTGATACTTGGATGGATTCAAGTGTCTCTCCGTTATTTATTACAAAATATGGTATAGATGATAATTTCTTCAAAAAAACATATCCTACAGGAATTAGACCACAAGCAAAAGATATTGTTAGAACATGGTTATACTATACACTTCTACGATGCGAGAAATTAACTGGAGAGAAACCATGGTCTGAAGCATGGATCATGGGTTACGGATTAGATGAGAAAGGAATGAAGATGAGTAAAAGTAAGGGCAATGCATTAGATCCTTTACCAATAATTCAAAAATCAGGCGCTGATATCTTTAGATTTTGGAGTGCAAGTGAAATTAATCATGGTTATGATTTTAGATGCTCTGAACAAAAAATTGAATCAACAAAAAAATTTCTAAGTAAATTATGGAATGTTTCAAGGTTTCTATCTAGCTTTCCTGTAATTAATTCAGCAAATCTGACTGATGCAGATGAGTGGATACTCTCTGAGCTTGATAAGCTAGTTTTAGAGTGTAAAGAAGGATATGCAAAATATAATTTCTTTACTCCAGCAATTGCACTGAGAGAATTTACATGGAATATTTTTGCAGCACATTATATTGAAATGGTAAAAGCAAGAGCGTATGGAATAGGATTCAATGATGAAGAAAAAAATGCTGCAATATACACTTTACATAAAGTACTATCAACAATTTTAAAACTTTTAGCACCTATTACACCATTTATTACAGAATATTTGTGGCAAGCACTTTACTCACAAGATAGTATTCACAAAGAAAAAATTCCAGATTCAGAAGGGATGAAAGATTTAACACATTTTACACAACAGATAATAGAATTTAATTCTAAAATCTGGAATGAGAAAAAACAAAAAAATCTTTCACTCAAAGATTCAGTAGAAATTAATGTTCCAGAAAATTTACAACAATTTAAAAAAGATTTAATTGCAATGCATAATCTAAAATCAGATTAAGATTTTGATTCTTTAACCATTTGAATAAATGATTTGTGCAATGAAACATCTCTTGTTAATTCTGGATGAAATGCTGTTGCAATAATATTTCCTTGTTTGACAGATACAATTTTTTCCTCGAATTTTGCTAGAATTTGAACATCTTTTCCTACTTCTGAAACAGATGGTGCACGTATGAATACTCCATTAAATGAGGATATTCCAATAGGAGAAAGAGAAATTTCTGCTTCAAATGAGTCTTTTTGTCTTCCAAAGGAATTTCTTTCTATCTTAACATCAAGTAAATCAAGTAATGGTTGTTCAATTTCACCAACAATTCTATCTTTAGAGTTTTTTGAAAGTAAAATCATGCCAGCACATATGCCAAATACTGGCATTCCAGATTCAATTTTTTCCTTAATTGTTTTTAGTGCACCATTAACTAATGACATCTGACCAATCATTGTACTTTCTCCACCTGGAATAATTAGACCATCTAATTTGGAAATTTGTTCAGCGGTTTTAACTTGACTAACTGCACCATCAATACCTAATTCACTTAATGATGCCATAACTGAAAGAAAATTCTCAGTTACATCACCCTGTATTGCCAATACACCAATGTTTAATGTCATACTGAGCCACCACGTTCTTGCATTTTCAATTCCAGATCTTTAACATCAAGACCAAGTATTGACTGTCGTTCATCAATCATTTTTTGCGCTTCTTTTACTTTATCAGGTTCTTCCCAGAATGTTGTTGCAAGAACAACTGCTCTAGCTCTTTCTTTTGCATCTTCTGCCTTGAAAATTCCTGAGCCAACAAAAATACCATCACAGCCAAGTGACATTAAATATGCTGCATCAGCTGGTGTTGCAATTCCGCCAGCTGCAAAATTTACAACTGGAAGGCGACCAATTTTTGCAGTCTCTTCAACAAGACTATAAGAAACCTTTAGTTCTCTAGCCATTTTGACCAGATCCTGTTTATCACCAGAATCGTAAATACTTTTTATCGTACGAAGTTCATCGTTAACTTTTTTGATATGAGTTATTGCTTCTGCAACATTTCCAGTACCAGGTTCTCCTTTAGTTCTAATCATAGCTGCACCTTCTTCAACTCGCCTTAATGCTTCACCAAGTGATCGTGCACCATTAACAAAAGGTGTTGTATAATCCCATTTCCAAATATGATGATATTCATCGGCGGGTGTTAGTACTTCTGATTCATCAATCATATCTACATCAGTTTCGGCAAGTACATTTGCTTCATACACATGACCAATTCTACATTTTGCCATTACTGGTATTGTAACATTATCCATTATCTCTTGAATTATTCTAATACTTGCGGTTCTTGCCACGCCACCTGCTTTTCTTACATCTGATGGTAGTTTATCTAAAACCATAACTGAAACTGCACCTGCTTCTTCAGCAATTAGAGCTTGTTCTACAGTTGTAACATCCATTACAACACCATTTTTCAACATATGCGCAAAACCTCGTTTTAATGTAGAGGTTCCTCTAGAGATTGAGTTAATCTCACTAGAATCTCTAATTTCTCCTTTAGAATTTGGAATATCTCCAGAAAGTGGAATCACATAACTAGTAATTTTTATGAATATTTATTCTCTCGCAATAGTTAGATACTGAATTTTTATTCTCTTATGCCGCTTAAAATATTTTCAAGTTCAATTTCTACTTGACTAATAATAGGAGGAATTAATTGTTCTGTAGCAGTTTGTTCTGGCCAAAAAAGCTGATTTGTTTTTTCATTATAGGTTATTTTTACACCAAATTTTACAAATTCATTTATTCCATCTTTTATAATAAATGAATCAAAAGGAATTGCCATAAAACCAGTTTCTTTAATCATTGCAATTAATCTCATTCGTTTTTCAGAATTAATTTTGGAAACATTTTCTGTTACAGACATTCCTTCATTTGTTAGTGTATATTGCATATCACCATTATTTTTTATTACAAGAATTTCAGTTTGTTCTGCACCGAGTCTTTCTGTAATACCAAACGAAACTTTTGTTAAATGATGTTTTGTAAATTCAATTTCAACTTGATCATTTGGATCAATGGCAGTCTTTGGAATTTCTGGATTTGTAAGTGGAATAATTAAAAGAATCGCAAAGATTATAGGAATTGCACCAACAAGCAATAAAACAGGTTTCACCATTTAAGACCAAATTGATGTATGAGTGCAATAAATCTTGGTAATAGTTAAAATTCAAGAAAGATATTTCGATTCTTGTGGGTTCGTAGCCTAGCCTGGTAGGGCGACGGTCTCCAAAACCGTCGATCATCGGTTCAAATCCGATCGGGCCCACTTATGATATTTTATTTTTTAATACATTTAATGCAGAACCAGCTTTGAACCATTCAATCTGTGATAAATTATACGAATGTTTTAAAGAAATTTTTTCAGATGTACTGTCAGAGTGATTTAATTCACAATCAAAAGATGATTCTGGTGAAAAATTTTCTAATCCAATAATACTAATTTTATCATCTTCATTGATTTTTTCATAATCATTTACATTTTCAAATGTTAATGCAAGAACACCTTGTTTTTTCAGATTTGTTTCATGAATTCTTGCAAATGATTTTGCAATTACAAGTACGCACTGCAGAAATCTAGGAGTCATTGCAGCATGCTCACGGCTACTTCCTTCACCATAATTAGTATCTCCAACTATAACCCAGTTGATATTTTGTTTTTTATATTCTCTAGCAATTTTAGCACAATTTTCTAAATTATTTGTAAACATATTTTTTGCCTTTCCAACTTCATCATTAAACGCATTAACCGCACCTAAAAGCAAATTATCACTAAGATTATCAATGTGTCCACGAAGTCTAAGCCAAGAACCAGCTGGAGAAATATGATCAGTGGTGCATTTTCCTTTTGCTTTAATTAATAATGATAACTGAGTAAAATCATTGCCGTTCCATGGTTTGAATGGTTCAAGTTTTTGTAATCTATCACTATTTGGATCAATAATTACTTGCACATTATCTGGATTCTCAGATGGTGGAACATAGACGTTTTCTGCTAAAACAAATCCTTTCTCAGGTACTTCAGGTGCAATTTCTGGAGGGGATAATTTGATTTTTTTTCCATCTTGAGTTTCAAGTGAATCTTCTAATGGATTAAATGATAAACTCCCACCTAATGCAAAGGCAGTAACTATTTCTGGGCTTGCAATAAAGTTCATTGTATCACGTTTCCCATCATTACGTCCAGGAAAATTACGATTAAATGATGTGACTATGGAATTTTTCTCACCATCTTTAAGTTCTGGTCTGTGCCATTGTCCAATGCAAGGTCCACATGCATTTGCCAATACAGTTGCTCCAATTGATTTTAAAGTTTCAATTTGACCATCACGTTCAATTGTTGAACGAATTTGTTCAGAACCAGGAGTAACCAATAGAGGAATTTTTGCTTTTATTCCATGGGATTCAGCTTGTTTTGCTATACTAGATGATCTTGACATATCCTCATATGATGAATTTGTACAACTGCCAATCAATGCAGCAGATATATCATCTATGTAATCATTACTAATAACATCATCAGAGAATTTTGATATTGGTCTTGCCAAATCAGGTGTATGTGGTCCAACAATATGTGGTTCAAGTGTAGATAAATCAATTTCAATCACTTTATCGAAATACTCTTCTGGATTATTTTCTATTTCAGAATCAGCTTGTAGTAAATCATTGTATTGATTTGCAAGTTCAGAAATTTTTTCTCTGTTAGTTGATTTAAGATATACTTCCATACGTTTGTCATATGGAAAAATTGAACATGTTGCACCTATTTCAGCACCCATATTGGTTATGGTCGCTTTACCAGTACAACTAATTGATTCTGTACCAGGTCCAAAATACTCAATAATTGAATTAGTTCCTCCTGACACTGAAAGTTCTCCTGCAACATACAAAATGACATCTTTTGGTGCAGTCCATCCACTCATTTTTCCTTTTAGATAAACACCAATTCTTTTAGGATAAAGTAATTCCCAAGGTATTCCAGCCATTGTTTCAGCTGCATCAACACCCCCAACACCAATAGCTATCATCCCTAATCCACCAGCATTAGGAGTATGTGAATCAGTACCAATCATTAAACCACCAGGAAATGCATAGTTTTCTAAAACTACTTGATGAATTATTCCTGCACCTGGATTCCAGAAACCAGCACCATATTTACTGGATGCTGATTCTAAAAATTTGTAAACTTCATTATTTTCATACATAGCTAATTTAGTATCAGATTTTCCTTCGGTTCTAGCTTGTATGAGATGATCACAGTGTACTGTAGTTGGTATTGCTATAGAGTCTAAACCTGCTTGCATAAATTGTAACATAACCATTTGACCTGTTACATCTTGAAGTGCTACACGATCTGGTTTTAAGAAAACATAGTTTATTTTTTCATCTAAATTTTTATCAAGAAATTCATCTTCCAGATGACCTGCAAGAATTTTTTCAGTTAAAGTAAGTGGTCTGTTAAGTGAAATTCTAAATTTCTTAACATTTTCTTCTAATTTTTTGTAAACTTTTTCGACCATTTGAGGTGTAGTTTCAATTTTTATTTTTATCAATACACTAAGATATAATTTTCAGTTTATAAACCGTAATTCATGAAACAAGACAAAAATTTCGCATACAGTTATAAGACAAAAACAATAATTTGTTATGTTGATTTTATCTCTAAATTGTAATCTAAAAAAAATTCCGGTGTCACTAAAATGGTAAACAAAGGATTTCCTAGTTTTGGAATGTCACAAGCTGGTGCATATGTTACAGCATTAAAAAATTATAATCTACCTGATTTCATACTAAAACTTATTGCAAAAGATACTGATTCTGAACTTCTAGAAAGGGGTAGAATTGATGATAGACTTCAAAGTATGAATGATGATGCACTTGAATTATTGAATAGAGTTTTTGTACAATGTGAAGAAGATCCAAAAGGTAAATTTACACAGTATAGATTTTTTGCATATGTCTCTAGTATGTATCATAAATGTGAAATAGTGATTGGTGATACTATACCTGGAAAAACAGGTAAAAATCATAAAATTCCAATTGCTGTAAAAAGTAATGGTATGTACATTGCAATTGCGTATAACAAACCCATAGGTAATGCAGTTAATAAAAAAGATGTAACAAAATTTTATGAAATTGCAGATGATATTAAAAAAGGTGATCATGGTACACAGTTAACAGATGCAATCTACGGTTCTTCAGTTAGTTTTAAAGGTGATGCACTAGTTGAATTAGAAAAACTTAGTAAATCAAGAAAGCAAGATGCAGAAAATAAATTAGAATTTAAAACTGCAAATTTTGAAAACAGAATATACTTTGTAACAAAGTGTTAGGATTTAACTAAAAAAATATTTTTAATATAAAAAATCATATTATTTTATAAAACTTGATGTATCAATTGCCAAAAAACTTGGTTCATCATCAGTTTTTGAAAAATTTTTGTCATATTGTTCAAAAGGTAAATTATTGAATAGATGCTGTGTCCATATATCATGAACATCTTCAATGTAACGTTTGTATTTATTTACTCTTAACATTTCATGACAAATTTCATGTGAGACACTAATACAATTTTTCTCTGCTAAAAATAAAGTATCATTACTATTTTTTGGTTTTTGCCATAATGCCATACCAAAATTTTCAGAATGAAAACCTTCACATCCAGCGCAATCAGTCCATATTGGACGAAAATGTGTAAGATAAAAATGATAATCTTCCTCACCACGTTCTCTATGATCTCTTAGTAGAACGTGAGTGTCCAATTTTTGTAAAATGCTTCTAGGTTGTGTTATCATTTCATCACATTTGATTTCAAAATTTTTAGAGAATTTTTCTTTAATCCAAATTTGAAAAAATTTTGCCATTTGTTTAACATATTCAAATTCAGCCTTACGTTCTTCTAGTTCTTCTTCTTTTATAACAAAAATGAAGTGTAGGAGCATCTCTTTTACAATAAAGAATCAGTTTAAGTTTGACCTTCTATTCCCATAAGGGTTAGTGTAGATCTAATTTTCTCTATTTTACGAATCTTCCATGTTATTGTTTCACGTAGTGCTTCAACTGTCGATGATTCAATCTTTGCTAGAATATCGTAAGCCCCAAATGTTCCATGAACTTCTATAATTCCCTCTAAAGTCTTTAGTTGAGATATTATTGATTCCTCTGATCCAAGTTCACAGTTTATCAAGACATATGCTGTTGCCATGAAGTGGCTATACATTCATGATATATCAATTAACCTATTTTATTCATCAATTTTGGGACATTTTTATAATATATTCCCAGATTTGTTTAGAAACAGGCATTACAGATAATCTAGAAATTTTTAAAAGTTCCCAATCCTTGAGTTTTTTTTCTTTTTTTATTTGATCTAAAGTAACAGGATTTTTTAATATTTTTTTAAATTTTACATTAACTACAACAAATCGTTCATTATTTTCTTCAGGATTTGGATAAGGATCTGAGATTATATTCATAATACCAACTACTTGTCTTTCTTTACCTGTATGATAAAAAAATGCAAGATCACCTTTTTTCATATTTCTCATATGCTTTAATGCAAGATTATTGTGAACACCATCCCATGTAGTTTTCACATCTTTTTGTAACTGTAAAATATTGTAACCACGTGGACCACTTGGTTCTTGTTTGGTCAACCAATAATTTACCATTGTATTCAAAGATGATATCATGTATCTTAATTTAAAATTTTAAAAAATGTTCCCCGGTTCTGACTCACAAAAAATCATTGGAATTAGCCAATGCCTCTTTTTTGCTCTGAAACCGGGGCTGCCCACAATGTAGCATACCTGGGTGAATTAGAAATCATAGTAATCATTACGATCTCATCATCCTAATCCGTCTGTATGCTTGCTCTCTTGGGCAAAATTTTTTCTAATTAGTCAAATATTAATCCAGATAAATTAATTTCAAAACCCACGACTGATGTTCTTATTCTGAAATTATCTAAAATTTCAGTGTGTATTTCACCTATATGGCCAATTTTTTCATTGTTGATATAGATGTCAGCGTTTCTTCCTTTAACAAATAATGCTTGGTTATTTGAAGATGTTTTTGTTTTACAATCTATTTTGAATTGAGTTCTTAGAATAGATTGTAAGATAGATTTGATTTCAGAGAAATTTGTATCCTTATGGGCTATTATTACTGCAAGATTAATGGATTCACGTATAGGTTTTCCTTTTGAAAAAACTACTCCAGTTTCAAATAATTTTTGTGGATATGATTCATGAATATTTTTTGATAAATTTTCTAATAGTCCTGATAATAATGAATCACGGAGAATTGTATGTTCTTGACTTTTTGAATCCAAAACAGATATCATTTCAGATGAATTTCTTTTTGTTAATTCATAGAGAATTTTTTTACTTGTAAGACTAGAATTAAGCACTTCAAGTAGTCCAAGACCAACAGCAGTTTTGGTAATTATATTGGTTTTAACTGTCACATCATTCTTTTCTCCAATAGTTATTGAAGGGGATAATTTTGGTTCAAGATTTTCAATTCCATATCCTAGAGCTATTTCTTCTACTAAATCCATCGGTCCAAAAATATCAAATCTGTATCTAGGAATTATACATTTGATTTTTTTACCTGCTATGGTAGCGTCCAATCTACATTTTTTTAGTGATGTTATCATATTAGATGGACTCATTTCTATACCAAGTATTTCTGATGTGAATTTTGTATCATAATCTATATGTCTGCTTTTTAATTGAGGAGTAGAGTTTTTGTTTCCTGAAATCTTCAATTCTTCAAATTCAAATCCAGCCATTTGTAATGTGGATATCACAATAGAAAGTGCATCTTCAACAGAATCTTTGTCTATACCAGTAACCTCAACTAAGATGTTTTTAGTTTTTGGAGTAACAGTTGTCAATGCGGAATTAATTATTGGAGGAAAAGAGATTGTGTTTTTTTCCGAATCTATGATTATCGGTACATTTTTAGCATTTTCTATTACCCATTCATAATTTTGACCTTGGTCAGTGCTGCTTAAAATTTCATTAATTGTTTGTTCGGTATTATTGTTTAACGGAACAAATTTGTGTTCTCTTGAAGTTGTTGTGTAGGTTAAAGGAAAAGAGATTTTATCAGCATCATGTAAGCCTATAGAAGATTTTTTTCGTTTTCTTCCAATTCCATCATGTAGATCTTCTTGCATCCACATCAACTGTTGTATATCATCACTATCTAGAGTGCCATTTTTGGCAAGTACACCAGTTACATAAGGTCGAATTTTTGTCACAGAAGAATCTACTTTGATTATAGATTTCCCTTTTTTCTTTATGTTAATTTTTTGTATTCCTTTTTTTATTCTCAATAATCCCTGCAAACCAAGAGATATACCAAATTCAGTAGAATAATCAGGTCTATTTGGACTGTATTCAACTCTTATTTTATCTCCATCTTCATGTTCTATATCCAAACCTAAGAAAGGTAATGTTTCAATAATCTGTTTACGTGTAGTTTTTCCTGTAACTAATTTTCTGATCCGATTTATGTTTAATTCTACTACAGGCAATTATACACTCCTCAACCAATTCAAGTTATTATTATAAAATTCTCTTACATCGTCCAGTTCATATTTTAACATTGCAATTCTTTCAATTCCACCACCCCAAGCTAAAACAGGTTTGTCTATACCAAGAGGTTTTGTTACTTCAGATCTAAAAATTCCCATTCCAAATAATTCAATCCATTTTCCTAATTTTTCATTGTATACCATTGTTTGCAAAGATGGTTCAGTATATGGAAAGAATGTAGGCCAGAATTTAATTTTTGTAAGACCAAGTTGTTTATAAAATTCTTTTTGAATTCCCATCAAATCTCGTAGTGTTGTATTATTTCCAATTACAATTCCTTCAATTTGATTAAATTCAACAAGATGTTTGTAACTTACTTTTTCATTTCTAAAAACACGACCTAATGAAAAAATTCTTGCTTGATCAGGTTTTTGTTCAGCTAGATATCTTATTGTCGCACAAGTTGTATGGGTTCTTAGAACCATCTTCTGAGATTCTGAAAGTTTCCAATCATAATGCCAATTTTGTGAATGTGACTTTGAAACTTCTTTAATTTGGGTTGAACTTGCATGATTCTCAGATTTTACATTTTCTATGTAAAAAGTATCTTGTAATTCTCGTGCAGGATGATCTTGTGGTGTAAATAATGCATCAAAATTCCAAAAGCTTGACTGTGTTAACGCACCTTGAATTTCTGAAAAACCCAATTTAACAAAAATCTCTCGTATTTCATCAATTGTATCTTTTAGTGGATGTGTTCTTGCTGCATACACTAATGCAGCGTCAGCTTCTACGTCAATAGCACCTGAATCTGAAAGTGTAGTATCAATTTGTGACGCTTTTTCTGTTAATGTAATTATCTTTATTTTCTGAGTACTTTGTATAAGATAATCTGGTCTCTCGAGTAAAAATTTTAGGGCAAGTTTATTTTCAATCTGTTTTTCAGATATAGTTCCCTCACCAATAAATAGAATTAATTTTTCTTCTGGTGTCTCTACAGGTTTTTCTTTTGTTGAAATTTTTGTTCCTGAATCAGTTTTATCAATTTTTATCCAACCATTTTTTTTGGCATTTGCAATTGCAGCATTAAAACCTACACCTGAAAGCATAGTTCTAACATCATCAAAAGTTTTAGGAGTATCTTTTATCAATTCCATTAATTTTCTTTCTGGTAGACCATTCTTGAATGCGTCAATTCCATTTTTTCCAAGTGAAATTGTTACTTTTGATGATTCATTTACTTGTGCTAATCCCTTTAACCTTAACCATTCAATACCACGTCTGATCTGATCAATCGATAATTCAGTAGATTCAGAAAGCTGTTCTGGTGTTTGCTCCAATTTCTTTTGTAAAGAATTGATTATCTTTTTTTCTATTTCATGAAAAATCTGTGACAATAGTAGAACGTATCAAAAAGACTTTTTAAAGATTAACCTAAGTCAATCTTGAATGTCATCAGATGAATTTGTTGTTACACCTTGGCATGTTGAAGGTGACATAGATTATGACAAACTGATCAAACAATTTGGAACACAGAAGATCTCAAACGAATTACTCTTAAAATTAAAAAAAATTACAGGTGAAGATCATTTCATGTTAAGAAGAGGAGTATTTTTTTCGCATAGAGATCTAAATCTAATTTTAGAAAATTATGAGAAAGGTAAGGAATTCTTTTTGTATACAGGAAGAGGACCTTCGGGGCACACGCATATAGGTCATTTAGTTCCATGGGTATTTGCAAAATGGCTTCAAGATAAATTTGATATAAATATATACTTCCAATTAACCGATGATGAAAAATTCTTTTCAAAGCAGGAACTTACACTGGATCAGACAAGCAGTTTTGCTTTAGAAAATGCATTAGATTTTATGGCATTAGGATTTAATCCGAAAAAAACAAAGATAATAATAAATACAAAAAATATCAAAACATTATATCCTATTGCAGCACAAGTTGCAAAAAAAATTAATTTTTCAAATACAAAAGCTGTATTTGGATTTACAAATGAGACAAATATTGGAATGATATTTTATACATCATTACAATCTGCTCCGTGCTTCATTGAAAATAAACCTGTATTGATTCCATTAGGTGTAGATCAAGATCCACATTTTAGAATTACACGGGATGTTGCTCCAAAGATTGACAAACCAAAACCAGCATTAATTCACAACATAATGATTCCATCGCTTTTAGGTCCTGGTGGAAAAATGTCTGCTTCAGATGAAAAAAGTACTATCTATACAACAGACTCACCTGAAATAGTAAAAAAGAAAATTAACAAACATGCGTTTTCTGGAGGACAAACTAATGTTGACGAACACAGAAAAATTGGTGGAGACCCAGATATTGATGTATCATATCAATATCTAAGAATCTTTTTTGAGCCAGACGATAACAAATTAAAAAAAATATATGATGATTATAAATCAGGGAAAATGTTAACAGGTGAACTAAAAGCAATTCTAATTGAAAAAATTAATGACTTTTTATCTATACATCAAGAAAAGAGAGAACAGGTAAGAAAAAACATCGATGACTATATGATGAAAGATTGATTAAAACAAAAATTTTTTGCCAAGATAAATATGAAGCACAAAAGCTTGCAAGTTTGATCTTTGTAAAAGAAGGAAAAGAGACATTTATCACAGAAATTTTAGATGTTTTTGATAATGAAGTAGTGATATCAATTAAAGATAAATCAGCTCACAGTATTGTACTAAAAGATAAAAATCAGGTTGAAACATTTACTGATTTTTTACAATCTATAGTTGATAAAAAACATAGAATTCTAGATACAATGACTAATGAAGATACTGTTGAAATTATTAAAGAGTGATTAGACCAAACTCTTGTTCATTTCAAGAGTCATAATTTCCTGCACTTTTAGAAAATATAGCTGTGTTGTATATGGCATTTGTTGTAAATTATTATCAATTGCTATCATTAGATACCTAACAGCTCTTTTTGAAATATCAAGATTAAATTTCATGGGTAACGTTTCATCCTGAATTACGTTAATTTTTTCTTGTAACCAAGGAGGAGCCATATCTTTAGTTTCAGAAATTATTCTTTGATACCAAAATGATAGATGATCAGGCTGTAATCCTTTTTGTAAATTAACAATATCATTACTTAGTTTTCTCATAAGTTGAGAGGTAACTGACATATCAAATAATTACAAATTTTTGTTTTATTCCAATAACTCAAACATAGACAAGTTAATTGTCAATTAACATATGTTGCCTTGAGTGTCAATCTCTGAATTTCGTATTCGAGTAGAGGATATTCGGTCTCCATCAGATGCTAATTTCATAGGTACCATAACAAGCTCAATTGGTTTTAGGTTCAGCGATTTTATACGCATGGTGTTTAGCGTTGTAATCTTGTTTGCTGTTTCTTCACTAGCAACTAAGGCATCAACATTGCCTTCAGAAACGGCTGGACCAAAATCATCATTTAATTCGACAATCTCAAATGTAGTATTTACAAATTTTTCATGAATTATTTTGGATAAATTTTCATATCTAATTCTATAATCATTTTGGATATTTTTTCCAGTCTTCTGCACGTAAGAATCAGATGTAAGACCAATAATGACTTTCTCAGAAATAGAAGCAGCTTTTTCAATTAGAGTGATATGACCAATATGAATAATGTCAAATGTACCACCTAAAGCGACTACATTGTATTTCATACATTCAGTAATATTTGTTTGAAAATAAACTAGACGGAATTAATATTCACAAGTAATATTTCACCTGGAGAAGATAATGTAACATTATCAGTATTCCACAAATAGGTTTCAATAAAGAACAATCCTTCGTTTTCCGGAATCCAAATTATGCTTGGATTTTCAGGCAAGTCTTCCTGTAAAATTGAACTAGACGAACCAATAAATTCTATTAATCCAGATTCTGCATTTCTTATTTGAACATAAAATACATAATTTTCTTCAAGAGAAAATGATGTAAATTCTTGCATTAAAATTTGTGCATTAATTTGAATAGGACTGAAAATAATAGATTCATCTTGTTTGATATTAGTTATTGTCACATCGTTTATTGTAATAATTTTATTTTGTGAAATAATTTTTTTGTTATCAATAATTATAGGGTGAGAATGAAAATTATCAGATTCTGCTAAAATATAATAATTCACCGATTTAGAATTCAAGATATCATTAATTGAAAATATTTGTGAATTACCAGGAATTAGAGGATTTTCAAAATTAATACTAGATAAACTAACAATTCTAGGTGGATCAAAAATATCAGTAGATATCAAATGTATTTTGATATCTGTTGCATCTTCATTTCCATTATTGGTAATAATTCCAGAAAAATTAAGAGAGTTCGTTATCTCAAGTAAATCCACTTTAATTGATAATGAAGTTGGTTTTTCAGGTGAAGAGTCAAAACCAAGTAATGTTACTCCAACTCTAGAAATTGCAGAATTTGGTATTGAAGACTTTAACATAAATGGTGAATTTTCATGTCCCGGTATTGAATTCAAAATAGTAGTATCTGTAACTCTATCAATTGGCTCATCGGATATATTATTATAAAAATTTACTAAAATTTTGACATCACTTATAGGAAAATCATGATTGTTAATAATTTCTCCAAGAACTACAGTATACCCACCCTCATCTTTGTAACTAAATGGATGTGTATTAACAAAAAAAACTCCTTCACCTTCACCACCTGTACCTTGAACTGTTGGTTTGTTTTCAATTTGTCCAAAACTTTCGAATACTGGAAGTGGAATTAGAATTAATAATAATAATAATAAACTTAGTTCCCAATATTTTCTTAACATAGTATTCAGTTAATAATAACAATATGTTAACTATACTTTCTAATAAAAATTATAAAATAAGTAAAAAAGTTTGTTAGAAGATTATCTTCTTTTTCGCATTCCAGTAATTGCAATCCAGTAAACTAAACCCGGTGCTAGTCCTACAATAAGTGGAACCCAAACTGCTATTGATGCTTCATAACCAGCCATGTTTATTTTTCCCATAGTTATGATATTTAAATCCACCCCAAATATCGAAATTCGATACAGATCGTTACATTTGCATATAAAGAGAAAGTGGACTCGCTGGGATTTGAACCCAGGACCCCTCGCGTGCAAGGCGAGTATTCTACCAGTCTGAACTACAAGCCCTAAGATGATTCTAAAATAATGAGACTTTAATTGTTGTCTTTGAACAGGTAAAGAATTTATGTACTTCAGAATATTTTTTTTTATGGTACTCTTAGAGTCAGAAGTTTCCCTAAAAACAGGAGATAATGCCCCTGATTTTGAACTTTTAGGAATAGATGACAAAAATCATTCATTAAATGAATACAAAGAATTCAAAGGACTACTTGTTATTTTCATGTGTAATCATTGCCCATATGTGAAAGCAAAAATTGAAGCGATAAAAGAGATACACAAAAAATTTAGCGATCAAATTGCATTGGTTGGAATTAACAGTAATGATTCTATAAAATATCCAGACGATAGTTTTGAAAGTATGAAAGCTGTTGCCAAGGATAAACAAATTGAGTTTGATTATCTAGTCGATGAAACACAAGAAATTGCAAAGAAATATGGTGCTGTATGTACGCCAGACCCATTCTTATTTGACTCTGAAAGAAAACTAGTCTTTCATGGACGAATTGATGATGCAATGAATCCTGAAGCAACAGCTACTCAAAAAGTCATGATTGAAAATATTGAAAAATTCCTTAATGGTCAAAAAATAGAAAAAGAATTTGATCCTTCAATTGGATGCTCCATCAAGTGGAAATAACAGCAAACTTAAATTGCTAAATCCAAGAAAATTTGCGGGGGCTCGTAGCTCAGCTTGGCTAGAGCGTTCGACTGATAATCGAAAGGCCATGAGTTCGAATCTCATCGGGCCCATTTTATAATCTTAAACTAGAGGTTTTCAAATTTTGTTTGTGACCATTGGATTATATCTTCTAGTTTATCAGTAAGTAAATCAGATTTGATTTTGGTCTTTCTTCCTATTTTACCTGATAAAATTAAGTAAAGATTTTTTTCAGATTTGCCTTTTATTGAACTAAATGACTCAGAAAAAAATTTTAGACCTTCCTCAGTTGAGGAAAAAACAAGAATTATCATAAGATCTTGTTTAGATTTCCAAACTTTTGTTAATAATTTTTTCAAATCAAGATCGAACAATACATCAATTGCTGAAGACATATCACCTAAGGAAAATACGTTCCAACCATCAGATCTAAATATAGCTGAAGATGCCTCAGTGTGTAAAACACTCTGTGAATCAGACGATAATATAATCACATTTTTTTTAGATTCTTGATCAAAGTGTACCAAATTAGCAATCTGAATTGATCTTGAAATAATACCGTTCATAAATTGGTGTTCAGATTTTCCAATTTTTCCATCATCAAATAATGCTTGAGTTTGTGCTATTGATGGAATTATTACTTCTATCATTAATTTTGTAATATTTACCTTTGAACTAATACAATTTCGAATTAAATTGTAAACTGCAGATTCTGAGCCATTAATTAGAAACTGCAAGTATTTTTCTTGAACTTTAAAATAATCATCTGGAAATTGAAGATGCTCTGTACCTTCTTCAACTAACCACAGATTTAGATTACCAATACTTTTTTGTTTAATAATACCTTCAGCAGCAAAAACATTAAGAAATTTGGTCATTGTAACACGATTAATTCCAAGACCTGCAGAAACCTCAACTCCAGATAATCCAGTCTTCGAATCATGAAGTAAATTAATGAGACGAGTTTTTACTTCTTCATCATCATACCCGCGAGCCATAATGCATTATTTTCTCACTATAGTATAAAGGATAATTCTAATTCATGATAATTTACCTCTATGCAAGTATTTTTGTTAAAAAAACATTATATACAAGGTACTGCAAAGTACGGTAAGAGAAAGTACAATGCCAAAACCCGGATTCAAATCAATAACAATTTCTGAAACAGTTTATGAAAAATTCCACGACGTCTATGAGAAGAATAAAGACAAATTAACAATGAAAGGTGTCAATAGTTTTGCAGGATATATCACTTACATGCTGGAGGATAAAATGCAAACGGATAAGACATTTGCAAAATATGCACCAAAACTTGAATTAATATCAATTGAAGATGATCGAGTAATAATCAAAAATAATATTCAAAATAGAATAGCCGAAGTAGTCTTTCAACGTGGAGAACTTTACTGTCAACTCTGTGAGGCAAAAGATTGTCATTGCATTGGATATGTTTGGTCTATTCCAGAAATTTATGAAAAACTTAGTTCTAAAGGTCTAAAACATTCTAAATAGAAAGTGGAGGAGGAGGGATTCGAACCCTCGAACTCCTGAGAGACGGGATCACCCATTTTTATGATCTTAAGTCCCGCGTGTCCAAAAGCATTATTTGCTTTCTTTGGCCAGGCTTGACTACCCCTCCACTAACAGAACTAGATTTTGTGAGAAATTTAACGTTTAGTGTTGCAATTATTTCAGTCAAGAATTATAAGGATTCCATTTATCCAAGTTTTCATGCTTCGATAGCTCAGTCTGGTAGAGCGTTACATTGGTAATGTAAAGGTCGTGGGTTCAGATCCCGCTCGAAGCTTTAATAATTTTTTATTAAAACTTCTTTGTGTCCTGTTCTCTTTTGTGAGTTAGAATTGATCGCTCTATTTACAGCAATTTCTTTAACTTTCCATTTCTTTGATGAGAACATTTTTTTGACAATTTTTGTATTCGAATTTGATAGTAATACGTGAACGCCCTTGGAGTTTAGCTGATTTGCTAAATCAGCCAATCTCTGAAGGTCATCTTCTGTGAAATCTCGATGAGTGTAACTAGTGAAGTTTGCTGTATCACTGACTGGTTGGTATGGAGGATCAAAATATACAAAATCACCTTTTTTGGCATCCTTCAAAATTGACTCAAAATCTCTACATGAAATCTTTATTTTCTCAGACTGCAAAAATTTGCTTGCCGTAGTTAAATTTTCCCTGTTCACAATATTGGGATTTGTATATCTGCCCAAGGGGACATTAAATTTACCCTTACTGTTTACACGGTATAGTCCGTTAAAACAGGTTTTATTCAAAAATAGTAATCGTGAGACTTTTTCAATCTGGGTTTTTGGTTCTTGCTTTCTTACCTCATAATAGTAATCAGTAGAATCCTTGTGGTAGTTTTTTGAATGGTTTTCAAGTGACTCAATTAATCTTCCCAGTTTATCCCTAATTGTTACATATGCTAAAACCAAGTCTGAATTCAAATCAGAAACGCTACATTTGAGATTAGGCTTCTTTGCAAGTAAATCAAACAATACAGCCCCACCTCCTAGAAATGGTTCAAAATATGTTCCAAACTGTTTAGGAAAGTTTTTCTCCAATTCTGCTAAAAGTTGTCTTTTTCCGCCAGCCCATTTTACAAATGGTTTTGGTTCTACTACTATCTGCTGATATTCTTGTGCCAAGGCTCATTACTTTCGTAATGAGGTTTTCTCTAGGAAAGTGAATCTAAGATCACAAAGTGTGAAGATTTAGTTGATCTTTGGCAAATATGTTAAATACAAATTTCGTTTTTGATAAAATTCTAAGGTAAAACCTAGGAATAATCAATAAAATGAAAAGAGGTTGGGTTTTTTCTAATCCCACTTTGACCAAGCGGCCATCCATCTGTATGTCCACGTTGTTAGTTTACAACCTAAGGCTGTGAACGTAACTGATAGTACTGCTCCAGCACCTGCACCAAGTGCAACTGGGCTGTTGTAGAATTTACCTACCTGCGGCTCTATCGGTGTCATATATGGTGGTAACGTTGGTCTCGGATACTTAAATGCAGTCTCTAGTGGGTCAGCCACTGTGATCAAATTGACCATGTTGAATAGTGGTAATGACATTCCAACTAAGACTCCGCCGAACAGTATCAAGGAGTGCTTATTCTTCTTTGTCGCC